>Ga0116157_10000394_pt1 | contig 46181 bp, 37 predicted proteins | sample AD_UKC048_MetaG_FD_89882 | JGI IMG/M metagenome (GOLD analysis project Ga0116157, IMG submission 89882) | Active sludge microbial communities of municipal wastewater-treating anaerobic digesters from USA - AD_UKC048_MetaG | ecosystem: Engineered > Bioreactor > Anaerobic > Digestate | place: USA... | reverse complement strand
GCTACAGGTCCTGCCGGAGCAGCAGGCGCTACAGGTCCTGCAGGGGCTACAGGTGCTACAGGTCCTGCCGGAGCAGCAGGCGCTACAGGTCCTGCAGGGGCTACAGGTGCTACAGGTCCTGCAGGAGCAGCAGGCGCTACAGGTCCTGCCGGAGCAGCAGGTGCTACAGGTCCTGCAGGGGCAGCAGGCGCTACAGGCCCTGCAGGAGCAGCAGGTGCTACAGGTCCTGCCGGAGCAGCAGGCGCTACAGGTCCTGCAGGAGCAGCAGGTGCTACAGGTCCTGCAGGGGCAGCAGGTGCTACGGGAGCAACTGGTCCTGTAGGCTGCACTAATGCAAACTATGTAATAAAATCGAATGGTACGTCTGGAACCTGCAGCCAAATTTACGACAACGGTACAAATGTAGGTATTGGTACAGCCAGCCCCACCCAAAAGCTGGACGTTGCGGGTGCTGTCAAGTTTTCCGGAGCACTTATGCCAAATAATCAGGCAGGAACTTCTGGTCAAATTTTGGTAAGTCAGGGAGCCGGAGTACCTCCGGTTTGGCAAAACCCTGCCACTGTGCCAATGTACGGAAACAATGCACATAGCGTGAAGCTCACAACAATACAGGGAACAACAAGCACAACCTTTACTGATATTCCCGGAATGTCGTTGACAGTAACAACTGTGCATAATACATTTTATGTTTTTGCATCATTTACGGCAAGAGTTGCAAATTCAAGTACACATAATGCTGCAATGGGCCAGATTGTTGTTAGCGCACAGATTGTTGTTGATGGGGTTGCTCAAGCAAAAGCTGCTTCAGTTATAACCGATTATGATTTTGATGATTTTTATGGCGAAGTAACAGTTACTTCCGGTGGGGTTGCTTTTGCCGGAATTCCGGTTACTCTTGCACCCGGTTCCCATACAATAAAAATTCAGTGGTCTATTGCAGGTTATTTCTGGGAAAGTGGTGCATGGGTAGAAATAAACCCAATTACATTTACTAACTCGGGCGATCATTGCATTTTAACAATTTTTGATTAATGAATAAATAATTAACAATGAAAATAAATTCAAACATTTTTCTGACATTCTTTGCTATATTACCGTTGTTCTTTCTTGTAAGTAATGGCTTTGCCCAACAACATCAAAGCAGATATGACTTCACTTTCCCTGATGGCACAATATTGTCAAGCGAAACCGGAACCATCAGAGCTGAGTTAAAACTATCATCTGGCCCTTATGATGAATTCATTGTAGGAATATACTCCGCCAACAAAAGCTCAGAAAATGCCACAACAAAAAGCAACCCTGTCGTTTCAGGTGGAGTTGCTTTGGTTAGATTTAATAATGAGAGTAGTAACATAAAAAAAGGGGATCCGGTTACCAGTTCTTCGGAACCCGGTGTAGCCATGAAAGCAACTGAACCCGGAATAATCCTTGGGGTTGCACTTGAGGATGCAGGAGAATCGGGTGATTTACTTAAAATAAGGGTAATGATTCAGTACATGAAATAAGTTAAAGAATTAATTGCTTTTGGTACCATTTGCAATTAGCCCGTAACACTGCATTGAAAGTTTTTTGTTTTGAGAGCTTAAAAAAATTCAAATCAGGTCTAGCAATCTCTTCTTGCTACGTTTGATGCTCATAGACATTTTTGACCCATGCTGCTAGGGTTTAATGTTTTTTTTATCTTTGGGCAATTTTAGGCCATGAATTTCAGTATCAGGAAATACGATATTTCGACCAAAGCACGTTGCGGAATGTTAGAAACAGCGCATGGGAGTATCGAAACACCGGTATTTATGCCGGTGGGAACAGCCGGAACCGTGAAGGGAGTCCATGCCAGAGAACTTCGAGACGACATTCATGCACAAATAATTCTTGGAAATACCTACCATCTGTATCTAAGGCCCGGAATTGATATCATTCATGAATCAGGGGGCCTTCACAAATTCTCTGGATGGCAACACCCAATATTGACCGATAGCGGAGGCTATCAGGTTTTTTCGCTGGCTGCAAACCGGAAGCTTACCGAAGACGGGGCTATATTCAAATCTCATATCGATGGATCAAAGCACATCTTCACGCCGGAAAATGTAGTTGAAATCCAACGAAAAATAGGTGCTGATATAATCATGGCTTTCGATGAATGTACACCATTCCCCTGCGAATACGAAGCTGCACGCAAATCGATGCTCCTCACTCATCAATGGCTTGAAAGGGGTTGGAAACACTTTTGCAATACGGAACCCTTGTACGGATATGTACAATCGTTTTTTCCAATAATTCAGGGAAGTGTTTACAAAAACCTGCGTCAACAGTCAGCAGATGCTATTTCGTCATACGATGCCAATGGGTATGCTATTGGCGGACTTTCGGTAGGAGAACCCAATGAGGTGATGTACGAAATGATTGAAACAGTGAATGAGGTTTTACCTTCGGGTAAGCCCAGATATCTGATGGGCGTTGGCACTCCTGCAAACATTCTGGAAGCAGTAGCTCTGGGGGTTGATATGTTCGACTGCGTGATGCCTACCCGAAACGGTAGAAATGGAATGCTTTTTACCATGAATGGAACCATTAACATCAAAAATAAAAAATGGGAAAACGACTTTAGCTGCATCGATGAAGATGGAGATGTGTTTGTCGACAAAGATTACTCAAAAGCATACCTGCATCATCTAATTATTTCAAACGAAATCTTAGGAGCACAAATAGCGAGCATCCATAATCTTGGATTCTATATAAAACTGATGAGAACCATCCGCGAAAAAATACATACCGGAGAGTTCCTAAGTTGGAAGAACCGGGTAGTAAATACAATAATGAAAAGGCGTTGAAACGAATTGACTTCTATATTATCAAGAAATTTCTAGGGACATTTTTCTTTGCTCTGGCGTTGATCATTGCCATTTCGATTGTATTTGACCTGTCGGAAAAAATGGATGATTTTATCGACAGGAACGCATCGTTGAAAACAGTGGTTTTCGACTACTACCTGAACTTCATACCCTATTTTGCCAACCTGTTCAGTGGACTTTTTGTGTTTATTTCTGTGATATTCTTTACGTCGAAAATGGCACAGAACTCCGAATTTATTGCAATGCTCAGTAGTGGGATCAGCTTCCGAAGAATACTTATCCCCTATTTTATTGCAGCAAGCATAATTACCGCGTTTTCATTTGTGCTCGGATACTATGTTATTCCCTCGTCCAACAAAGTAAGGCTTGAATTTCAGGAGACCTATATGAAAGGGTCAGGGTCACATATCGGAGCCATTGATATGCACAGGCAAATAAGTCCGGGAATTTATATATATATCGAGAGCTATAACATTACCCGAAATATGGGCAATAAAGTTACCATTGAAAAATTCGAGAATAACAAACTGAAATCGAAATTATGCGCAGACAACATGCTGTATGATTCCATAACTAATAAATGGATTCTTCAACGATATTTCATCCGAAATTTTGATGGCATAAAAGAATCGCTAATATACGGAAATCGTATTGACACCACCCTTCGTTTGAGTCCGAAAGATTTTAAAAAGAAAAAAGAAATAGTTGAAGCAATGGATCATAATGAGTTGGATGCTTATATTGCCGATCAAAAGCTTATGGGGACACCCGATGTAGTGAATTCCGAAATTGAAAAATATTCGCGAATATCGACCCCATTCAGCACATTTATCCTTACATTGATTGGCGTGTCGTTATCATCGCGAAAGCGAAAAGGAGGCATGGGAATTAATATTGGCGTGGGAATCCTGCTGAGTTTTTCTTATGTATTGTTTATGAAATTTGCAAACATGTTTGCTATTAACGCAACATTCCCGGCATCTTTTGCAGTGTGGATTCCCAATATTTTATATGCATTGATTGCTTTGGGGTTATATTTTCAGGCTCCCAAATAGACCAAATTATGAATTAAATCGATAATTATGAATAATGTAGAAAAAAACCATGAACTTACACTGAAGCAGGAAAAGCTTCAACTGGGTGGTGGTGTACAAGCTATCGAAAAACAGAAATCGATGGGTAAATTAACTGCCCGTGAAAGAATCGATCTTTTACTCGACAAGGCTTCATTTCAGGAGTACGATTTGTTTATCAAACACGAAGCCCACGACTTCGACATGGAAAAGAAGGAATTGCACGGCGATGGCGTAGTTATAGGCACAGGAACAGTGAATGGATCACCTGTGTGTGTATTTGCGCAGGATTTTACCGTTGCCGGTGGCTCGCTGGGACTAATGCATGCACGAAAAATTACCAAAATCATGGAAGTTGCCCTGACCAACCGGATTCCCTTAATAGGGATAAACGACTCCGGTGGTGCACGCATTCAGGAAGGCGTGAACTCTCTTGCCGGCTATGGTGAAATTTTTTACCTCAATACACAAGCCAGTGGTGTGATTCCGCAAATATCTGTTATCCTTGGGCCTTGCGCCGGCGGAGCTGTATATTCTCCTGCCCTGACCGACTTTGTGTTTGTGGTTGATCAGGTTTCGAAAATGTTTATCACCGGCCCCGAAGTAATAAAAACAGTACTGGGAGAGGAAATTTCGATGGAAGCGCTGGGTGGTGCAAGAGTGCATGCCGAAATCACAGGTAACGCACATTTCTTTTCGAAGACCGAAACCGAATGCTTCGATACAATACGTAAATTGCTGTCGATGATACCTGCAAACAATTCGGTAAAGCCTGCTGCTCTTCAATGGCAGGAGCCCCTGAATGCTGATAAAATTGCCGGTATTATGCCCGATGACCCTTCCATGCCTTACGACGTTCGCGAAGTTATTAAAGCTGTATCCGATTTTTCGTTTTTCATTGAGGTACAGGAGCTCTGGGCACGGAATATGGTTGTTGGGTTCGGGCGCATTGCTGGTGAAACTGTTGGTTTTGTTGCAAACCAGCCTCTGTATCTTGCCGGAGTTCTCGACGTAGATTCGTCCGACAAAGCGGCGCGGTTTATCCGTTTCTGCGATGCTTTCAACATTCCATTGGTTACACTTGTTGATTTGCCGGGATATCTGCCCGGAGTTGATCAGGAGCACGCCGGGGTAATTCGCCACGGAGCCAAAGTATTATATTCATATAGCGAAGCTACCGTTCCCAAGATTACAGTAATTTTACGAAAAGCCTACGGAGGAGGATACATTGCCATGAGCTCACGCCACCTCAGAGCCGACTTTGTGTTCGCCTGGACAAGCGCAGAAATTGCCGTAATGGGACCTCAGGGCGCTGCAAATATTATTTTCCGGAAAGAAATCAGTGAATCGGCAGATCCGGATGCTACCCGAAATCAGAAAGTGGATGAATATCGTGAACGGTTTGCAAATCCATATGTAGCAGCGGGAAAAGGTTATGTCGATTCAGTTATTAAACCCGAAGAAACACGCAGGGCATTGATAAACGCTCTGTCGGTTTGTAAAGGAAAAAGTCAAATCCGTGTGGATAAAAAACACGGGATCCCTCCTTTTTAATAGAATACAACTATGGAAGAATACCATGTAATAACTACCGAAAACGGTTCTTATAAAACCAAATTAACTGCCGGCTTTTTAAAACGTCAGAAATACGAACCTGTTGATGTGAATACCATATATGCCTTGATACCGGGTACAGTAACCGAGGTGCTGGTAAAAGAAGGCGATACTGTTGCTAAATCGCAACAACTACTCACCGTCGATGCAATGAAAATGAACAACATAATTACATCGCATACAGCCGGTATTGTAAAAAAAATACATATTACCAAAGCCGATAAAGTTGCCAAGGGAGATGTACTGATTGAGCTGCAGTAAGCCCGGATTGTTAAAAAGCATTCTTTTGGTCTGAGTGCAGTGTTAAAGATTTACTTCTGGCCAAATAGCAGAGAATATAATGCTTTGCGTGCTTTTTAACGGGATATTTTTTACATTTGCTAAAAGTAATTCAATGCGCACTGTACTTATCACAGGCGGAGCGGGGTTCATCGGAAGTAACCTTGCCGACAAAATGCTGAACAAAGGGTTTAGGGTGATTGCCATTGACAGCTTTGATGATTATTACGATTTATCTGTAAAAAAACGAAATATTGCTCAGGCCTTGAAGCATCCTGCATATTTCTTTATTGAGAATGATATTAACCACCCTGATGGCTATATTTCGGAAATACCTGCAAATACGGAATGCATATTTCACCTCGCTGCACGTGCTGGAGTCAGGCATTCTATTCAACACCCGGAAGGTTATCAGAAAGCCAACGTTGATGGTACAATAAGCATCGCCCGCGTAGCTGAGCATTTGCAAATCCCCAAAATTGTATTCACCTCATCATCAAGTGTATATGGAAACAATCCGACTCGCCCCTGGCTCGAGGACTCAGCTACAAATCCTATGAATCCATACGCATCAACAAAACTTAAGGCCGAGGAGTTTCTTAGTGATTTTTCTTCTCAAACAGGGATTGAGATTGTTATTATGAGGCTTTTTAGTGTATATGGCCGTAGAATGCGCCCTGACCTGATGATGGATAAAATATTCAATTGTATTTGTTCCGGAAAAGAGCTTACGGTTTATGGTGATGGCAGTTCCGAAAGAGATTATACTTATATTGATGACATTATAAATGGATTGTTGCTGGGGATGGATTATAAAGGAGAATGCTACGAAGTTTTTAATCTGGGAAATAATTACCCCGTACAACTTTCCAGAATTATTCACAGTTTTGAAAAACTAATGAATCAAAACGCAAAAATCAACTACTTACCTGCAATCGGAGGAGAGTCGGTAAGCACTTGTGCAGGTATTACGAAGGCCGTTGATTTATTGGCTTACAATCCATCAGTGAATATAGAAACCGGAATCAGGCTTTTTATTGAATGGAAACACAATAACTAACGTAACAATACCACAATGTGTGGAATACTGGGCAGGTGGAACTTCGGAAAACCAATCGATAAAGAGGTTTTCAACCGTATGCGCGATACGCTGATTCATCGTGGCCCGGACGGTTTTGGCACATGGATTCACGACAATGGAAACCTTGCTCTTGGTCATAGGCGCTTGTCATTTCTCGACCTTTCTTCTGCCGGAGCTCAGCCCATATGCAACGAAAACAAAAGTATTTGGCTTACTGTGAATGGCGAGATTTACAATTATCTTGAGTTGCGCGAAGAACTCCGTAATAAAGGTCATGTTTTTAAGTCGGATACCGACAGCGAAGTTATTGTTCACGCCTGGGAAGAATGGGGTACCGAAATGTTACCACGACTTGAGGGAATGTTTGCTTTCGGACTTTGGGACGAAAACCGAAAGGAACTCATTCTTGCCCGCGACCGATATGGTATAAAACCGCTATATTATTGCCTGAATAACAACGAAATGCTGTTCGCTTCGGAGCTCAAGGCTTTTGCAGCCGATCCCGGTATTCCCCGTGTTATTGACCCAGCTGCCTTTTGCAACTATTTCACCTATCGCTACATTCCATCGCCACAAACTATTTATAAGAATATTTATAAGTTGGAACCCGGTCAGTGTGCGGTCTTTAAAACCCAAGGCGATTTTTCGCTGAGCTTTTATTTTTCGCCTGCAACCGACAACGTAAAAATGGGAATCAATGAAGCAGCAGAAATTGCAGGTGAATTGCTTCATAGCTCTGTGCGCAGGCATATTCGCAGTGATGTTCCGGTCGGGTCGTTTTTAAGCGGTGGGTACGATTCCTCGGCATTAGTGAAGTACTTTTCGAAAGAGCAACCCGGGTTTAATACATTTTCTGCCGGATTTGAGGGTTGGGATATGAGTGAACATCATTTTGCAAATAAGGTGTCGTCGGTGTATGGAACACGGTCGCATGAACTTATCATTGGAACTAACGATTATGAAGTGTTGCCGGAGTTGATGTTCAACTATGACGAACCTATTGCCGACATCAGCATTCTTCCTACCTATCTGATTAGCCAATTGGCGGCTGCACACAATAAAACAGTGCTTTCGGGTGAAGGCGCTGATGAAATTTTTGCCGGATACACATGGCACAGACCCTATTTGTGGGATATAACGAAAAAGCAGCTTCGCGAAGCCCGAAAATATCACTGGGAAATACCGGCTAACCGTTATGATGTCGAAAGTTATTCAAGAGCAATGGCGATGGGGATGTTTCGTCATTCTGATTTCAAAGAATTTATCTCGCCTGAATGGTATCAGTACATACCTGAAGACACGTGGTGGTTCTATCGAAAACATTACGACAACTCGCTGCCGGCTCCAAAATCTTTTCAGTTGCTCGACATTCGTACATTTATGGGTGAACTGGTGCTAACCAAAATCGACAGGGCTAGCATGGCACATTCCCTCGAAGTGAGGGTTCCTTTTCTCGACAATAAGCTGGTCGATTTTATGCTCAGCCTCGACCCGGATGTATATTTTAGTTTGAAAAAGCAGAAAGTTCTGCTTTATAAACTATTGAAGAAAGATTTGCCAAAGCAAATATTGCAAAGGAAAAAACAAGGCTTTGTAGGGCCGGACGATTATTACAAAAACATTCAGTTCTACACGCATTATCTTGGCGAAAGTATGTTGTCAAAAGCCGGCGTCGTAAATCAGAACTATATCAACAAGCTAATGTCGGAAGGCGATTACTGGCGCTTGTGGAAAATTTGCATCATGGAATTGTGGTGGCGGAAGTGGAATCCAAGCATTGATTGATTCGCTACAGAATCATTCCCGCTCCCACCGTCTCAAAAGTTTTTTCATCAATAAAAATCAGGCTGCCAGTTACACGATTCAATTTGTATTTATCGTAAAACAAAGCTTGAGAAGTTCTGATTCTAATTCTGGCAAATTCGTTCAATTCCAGTTGTTTGGAGTTTTCGATACGATGCAGCGTATTAATATCAATTTTATATCGTATTTCCTGAACTAAGACTTTTGCTTCGCGTGTAGTATGTTTAAGAATAAACTGGCTTTTTTCGGTAAGAGGTTTATTAGAAAACCAGCACGCCATAACTTCTAGTTGGTTCGAAACAGTTGGAGAATTGTTTTCGCGCACAATCATGTCGCCGCGGCTTATGTCAATTTCATCTTTCAGCTGCATCGAAACCGACATGGGAGGGTATGCCTCGGCTATCGATTCACAGCCAATTTCGATTGATGCAATACTGGTTTTAAGTTTCGAAGGCAGATGCATTACTTTGTCACCAGGTTTGAATATACCGGCCGCAACCATCCCAGCATAAGCTCTGTAATCGGTGTTTTGTGGACGGATAACACTCTGTATCGGAAATCTACAATCAATCAGGTTATAGTCGCTGCCTATATGCACATTTTCGAGCAGATACAGGAGAGATGGGCCTTCATACCAGAGCATCTTCTCCGATTTTTCAACAATGTTATCGCCCTTTAGTGCTGAAACTGGAATAAACTGAATGTCACTGATCTCGAGCTTTGCCGAGAATTCTGAGAATTCCGAGCGTATTGCATCGAAAACATTTTTTTCGTAATCAACGAGATCCATTTTGTTTACACACAAAACCAAGTGAGGAATTTTCAGTAATGAAGCAATGAATACATGCCGGCGGGTTTGCTCTGTGACACCCTTTCGTGCATCTACAAGAACCAGAGCAAGGTTAGCAGTAGATGCCCCGGTTACCATATTCCTGGTGTACTGGATGTGCCCGGGGGTGTCGGCAATGATAAAGCGCCGGTTTTTGGTTGCAAAATAACGATACGCCACATCAATAGTGATTCCCTGTTCTCTTTCTGCACGCAGTCCATCGGTTAGTAAAGCGAGGTTTACTTCGCTTTCTCCTTTTCTTTCACTGGCTAACTTTATACTATCGTATTGATCGTCAGGTATCAAACCGGAGTCGTAAAGGAGCCTCCCGATAAGCGTACTTTTTCCATCATCAACACTGCCGGCGGTAGTAAAACGCAGCAATTCAGCCTCTTTATTATATTGGTTTTTCTGTTGCATTTAAAAGTACCCCTCCTTTTTGCGGTCTTCCATCGCCGTTTCCGATCGTTTATCGTCAAACCGTCCGCCTCTTTCTGTTATACGCATCGCAATGATTTCATGCAGCACCTCTTCCGATGTGGCAGCATCTGAAAGGGTTGCTCCGGTACACGTCATATCTCCAATAGTGCGAAACCTTACTTGCATCCATTTAGGTTTTTCATCAGGCTTCATAGGAACATAGTCCGATTTGGCCAGCAATACGCCATCGCGGTAAAAACATTCACGGAGGTGTGAAAAATACAATGTGGGAACTTCAATATTTTTGTTGCAGATATATTGCCAAATGTCTTTTTCTGTCCAGTTACTCAGTGGAAAAACCCTGAAATGCTCTCCCTGATGTTTTTTACTATTAAACAGATACCATAATTCAGGTCTCTGGTTTTTTGGATCCCATTGACCAAATTCGTTGCGATGCGAAAAAAACCTTTCCTTAGCTCTTGCTTTTTCTTCATCCCGTCGGCCTCCGCCGAAGGCAACATCGAAATGATGTTTCTCTATCGCATCAAGTAAGGTAATTGTTTGCAGATAATTTCTGCTTGCATTTATTCCTGTCTCTTCTATTACCCTCCCATTGTCGATTGATTCCTGCACCGAAGCAACAATAAGCCTGAGATTGTACTTCGAAACCAGGTCATCGCGAAATTTCAAGGTTTCGGGGAAATTATGCCCTGTGTCGATATGCATAATGGGGAAAGGGAGATTTGCCGGGTAAAATGCTTTCATCGCAATATGTAGCATAACCAGTGAATCTTTCCCTCCCGAAAAAAGTAATATCGGGTTTTCGAACGAAGCAACTGCTTCGCGAATTATAAAGATCGTCTCCGATTCTAGTTGTTCTATATATGAAAAATGCTTCAAAGCAAGTGCGCTGGTTTAATAATTGGTAATACAAAATTAAAAATTAATGCAACCGCATCGTCAACACTGATTGCAGCAGTATTAATGACTAAATCAGGATTAACGGGGGCTTCATAGCAATCGCTAATTCCAGTAAAATTTTTGAGTTTACCCTGCCTTGCCTGAGCATACATACCTTTAGGGTCTCTCCTTTCGCATACTTCTAAAGGGCAGTCGATATGAATCAGTGTAAAATCGGGCTTGCCCACGATTTCGATGGCTTTTTGTCGCATCAAATTCAAAGGACTGACAAAAGCATTAATCACTACCAGACCACATGCAATAAGTTCAGTATTTAAGTGAGCTGTCCTGACAATGTTTTGCATTCTGCCTGCTTCCGAAAAATCGAGATCAGCATTAATATTCGAGCGAATAATGTCGCCATCAAAAACTTTTACAAGAATGTCATGTTCCAAAAAAAGCGTTTCCAAGGCTGCGGCAATGGTGGTTTTACCGGAGCCCGGCAACCCCGTTAGCCAAATACAATGCCCCTTCTGTTTTAGAATACTTTGTTTTTGTTCGCGTGTGTTTGTTAAAACCATTATTCGCTAATATTCAAATCATTCATCATTCTATCCGATATACAAGCCTTCGATTCGCACCCGATATCCACCGTTTGCATACCGGGCTACAGAATTTACAAGTCCACTGTGCCGCCATTGCAACATACATCTGCGAGGCATAAACCAGTAACGTTTCCCAATTACGGGAATCTCCTTTGTGTCGGTAACAATACCCTCGTAAGCATGAGCCACATAATAGCCAACATCCTTATAACCTTGTCGTCTTGGATCAAGCGGACCGGTTACACACCAATCGATAACCCCTGACTTAGGATCTGACCTCATAACCGTTCCGCAATGTGTAACCGGGCATCCGCACGACATTCCCATCGGGCGCCCGATGAGGATGTCTCCCTGGACAATACTCATTTCGCGCACCATGAGTGGGTTAAAGGGCAGTATCGTTTCACGAGGGCCCGGTTCTCCGGGAAAAGTGTCAAGAATAAAATCAAAATCGCGATCTAAATGGTCTTTCCAACACAGCTTTTGCCCTAAACTTTCCGGTTTTATAGCTGTAGATTGAATCGTGTTTTTTTTATTATCCACATACGGACAAAAGTCAATCGTGTTTAAGCCTGATAAAACTGAATCAGCAAAATCAGCACAATTTTTAAACCCGCAGGCACCACAGTCAAGTTTCGGCAGTAAGTCAAATATACTTTCTTTCATTAGTCAGGTTTAAATGCAAAAATATAATTATTTTTTGGAGTATTACAACTATGTTTTACTCCCCCGAATAAAACAAATCATTGTCGAGTGTGCGGAGTACCCCAAAATGGTTCTCTGCTCCGATTTCCTTTTTCCCGACACAAACAGTGCATGTGCCTACAGGAGGGTTCCCCCTGAGTATCATAGGGAATGCTACTTCACTGGAACTCTCAATGCTTTTCACAATAGGGTCGATACCAATCCCATAAAGCGCATTGGTCTCAAATATTCTTACCTGTGGAGCAGCCTGCATTATCCGATACCGAAATACTTCACGCTCAGCCTGCGAAACAAGGTCGATTTTTGTAACTACACATACATCTGCTAAACCCAACATTGGCCCGATTTTACGAGGAAGATTCATTCCGCTGGTTGCTTCGAGCACTACTACACCAAGTGAATTGGTAACATACGGAGAACAACGCAGACATAAACCGGCAGTTTCAACAAATAAAAAATCGGTTTTTTGTTGTTGTGCCCATGCAATAGCCTGATCCATAACCACTACATTGCAATGGTCAGGACAAAGCTCTCCGGAATATACTTTTCTGGAAGGAATCGAAAACTCTGCTTTAATTTTTGAGTCTTCGTCAGCAAATTGAACATCTATTTTTAAATAGGATGGCCTTTTCCCTGCTTCAATTTGTTTGCGGATTACTTGTCGCAGAACGGTTGTTTTTCCACTGGTGGGCGGTCCTGCAATTATAATAAGTTTCATGACGGTCTGGTCTTTAAGTATTCTTCACACCCTTCAATCATATCGGTAAGCAGATTCGAAAAAACCGTGTCTGATATTTCATCGCCTGCTCTGATAAGCTTTCGGCATTCGAGCATTACATCATCTATTTTTTTCAATCCTACAGCCGCCATTTTTTCGTCGCGGTTGGTTACAATAATCCGCTGCATTGCGCCTTGTTTCATTACCACCCTGTAATCGGAAAGTAATGCAATGCGTGGGTCGTGGGTAACAAAAACAAATATTTTCTTATAGTTTTTCAGTAGGCTTAAGGCTTTTGTGCGGTGAATCCCGGCGTTTTCGATTTCATCGAGCAGAATTACCGGGGAATGCCCGATGATTACCGCATCGGCAATAAGCAATGAACGCGTTTGCCCACCCGATAGTTCTGTCATTGCCGAAGTCCTTATTATCTGTTCTCCTGTTAGTTGATTTGCAAAATCAATTGTTTCATCCACCAATTCTTCAATATTTGAACCTCCTCGTATAGTAGCATGTATGGTGAGAAATTCACTGACCGGCAAATCGCTCAGAAAATTTGTGTGTTGCGAAATCATGGCAATGGGGTGTTGCGAAGGATCGTAAGAATATTCACTGCTGATTGGCAAGTCATCAATCAGAATAGTACGTTTTGAAGGTGTATTCTTATTGGCAAACAATTCGATATCGTTGATGAGTGTTGTTTTACCACAACCGGTCGGACCAACAATACTAATCACATCACCCATATACAAATCGAGCCTTTCCACTTTTTCGGGGTTACCATCTTTACCCACTCCACCCAATATCGAAATTTTTCTCAGCATCGCAAAACCCATTTGAATTCATTACAAAGATAAAAGCTTATTTGTAAATCTATTAAAAGGTCAGTATCAGGTTAAACAAAACCCTCCATTTTTTTAATTACAATAACTTCAAATAATGTAAACCAAAGCTGTTTTTCAATCATAGAACCTTTAAGGCCTGCCACAATAGAAACACTAGGGCAAATCTCATAAAAAAATAGTATTTTTGTAATGATTAACACATTGATTACTTGCAGACAAAAATAATTAGAGGTGGTCGCGGGAACTCGTGGAAGCAGTTGCGCTTGAAAAAAGTCTGGCAATACCGTTCGCTTATTTATGCATTTACAATGCGCGACATTAAGTCGCAATATGCCCAAACCAAATTGGGAATCGTGTGGAGTTTAATTCAAGCTATCACTGCTGCGCTTGTAATAAATTTGTTTTTTGGTATTTTAATAAAAATGAATACAGGTAGCATTCCCTACATCTTATATGCTTTCCCGGGGATGATGAGCTGGTATTTTTTTTCGTATATTGTCAATCAGGCCGGTACGTCGCTTGTGCAATCACAACATATTATTAAAAAAGTGTATTTTCCGAAACTGATTTTACCCTTGTATAAATCATTGGTTGGTATGGTGGAACACCTGATATGGCTTGCCGTTTTCTTTGGAATGGCATTGCTTATGGCTTTCCCCTTGCAGATAACACTGCTTGCATTACCAATTTGCATTCTAACGAATATTATTGCAGGACTTAGCGTGGCGGTATGGTTAAGTGCCTTAACTGTACGTTACCGCGATGCCTCGCATATTATTCCGTTTGTGATAGGTTTCGGGGTGTTTGTTACCCCTGTATTTTATAAAGCAGCCATGATTCCGGAAGCATATCATTTCCTTTTATACTGGAATCCCATGGCAGGGGTAATTGAATCGTACCGATGGTGCTTGCTCGGAATGCCTTTCGATATTCACTACATTTATGGATTTATTCCAATGGTGGTATTGCTGGTAACAGGCCTATTTTATTTTCGTAAAGTGGAAGGTATAATTGCTGATGTAATTTGATGATGGACGAGAATATTGCCATATATATTTCCGGCTTGAGCAAGCGTTACCCGCGGGTTCAGAAAAAATTCGGTATCAGTATTGGAGAACGCATACGGGATTTTTTTATGAAAAATAAGCACTTCCGTGAAAACGATTATTTTTATGCACTTCACGATATAAACCTAAGTATAAACAAAGGTGAATCGGTGGGTATAATAGGCAGGAACGGGGCCGGGAAGAGTACACTGCTCAAAATACTCGCCGAAGTAGTAGAGCCTACCGAAGGTGTAATAGAGATAAACGGAACAGTGGCCTCAGTACTCGAAATTGGAATGGGTTTTCATCCCGAACTTACAGGACGCGAAAATGTGTATTTAAGCGGTACAATGCTGGGTATTCCCCGCAGTATTATAGCCGAACGCTTCAACGAAATTGTAGAATTTGCCGGAGTGCACGATTTTATCGATACCCCGGTAAAGCATTTTTCCAGTGGCATGTACCTCCGTCTTGCATTTTCGGTAGTAGTTAATGTTGATGCCGACATCCTGCTTTTCGACGAAGTGTTGAGTGTTGGCGATTCGGAATTTCATATGAAAATCTTTCAGAAAATAAATGAACTCAAGCAACAAGGGAAAACCATATTACTTGTAAGCCACAACATACACGATATAGGAAAGTTCTGTGAGCGGACTGTTTTTCTAAGCAAAGGTTGTGTAGCCAACTCAGGAGCAACAGGAAGCGTAATTACTGATTATTACGACGACATTTTCGAATTTCTTTACTCCGAAGGTGAGAAAAAACTATTGTCAAAGTCCAGGGTCGTAAGCAATAATATAAGTGGGCTTAATAAAGGTATTGAAAATGAGTATATCTCAGTAGCTTCACCACGTGTATATGCCAAGGGCAAATCACCCGATGACGATATATTCAGTTCTGATGATTTGGTTTTTGAATTAAATTTTGAAAACAAAAACGATGGTCAATTGGTTGATATAGCATGGTCGTTAAGTCAATACGATAATATTTTCATGATATTCACTGCATTAAACAAGGGTAAAAACAATCTGGACAAAGGGAAATACTTTATTTCCGGGTTTTTACCTGCTAATATTTTGAACGACAGCCACTTCAGGGTTGATGTGCGAATAGTGGTTAGTTGCGCTGCCGAACCTGAACGGGTGGTATTTTATGCAAATATTCCTGATGCAGCGGCTTTCAGGATTCATGGCGATTTTCCGGCACACGAAAAAAGGTTTTTCGGGCCTTTGTTCCTCCGTACTAATTGGAATTTCAGCGTTGCAACCGAATCAGCAGAAGACAAGCAAAACATGAGTGACCAACACATGGAGAAATGAAAAAATCGCTTCTATTAATAAATCCTAAAACGGTAAATTATCCGGATTTTCTTTTTTTCCCGCCAATTTCATTGGGAATTATAGCGGCCTACACTCCTGACAATTGGGAAGTAACGATAATCGATGAAAACACCGGTGCGCTTGAATTTAAGCACTACGATCTTGTTGGAATTACCACTTCCCATCATTTTTTAAGAGCATATCAGATTGCAGCTTCTTTTCGTAATATTGGGGTCACAGTTGTTCTGGGGGGACTTCATTCTTCTGCGGTACCCGATGAAGCAGGGGATCATGCCGACGCAATTGTTTCCGGAGATGTTGAAGTGGTATGGAAAGAACTGCTTCACGATGCTGAATCCGGTGAGCTGAAGCGAAGGTACCACGGCGAAAACACAGAGATGCATTTTGTAAAACCAATAACCCATTTTTTTAGGAACAATTACTTTGCATACACACTTGAAACATCCCGTGGGTGCTTCAACCACTGCCTGTTTTGTGGGTTGCATGTACCGGTTCACAGGCCATATCGCCGTAAACCCGTTGAAACAATAATTGCTGAACTCAGCGAAACACCAAACCCTTTTGTGTTCATTATCGATAACAACTTCTACGGACGGGACGAGGAGTATATGTTTCGCTTATTTGATGAAATGGATAAAAACAATATCCGGAAATCGTTTTTTGCCGGGGTATCTATTGATTTTTTTAAAAACGAAAAATTGGTTAAGCGTGCATCGGAATGTGGTTTAAGGATGGTATTTGTTGGTTTCGAAGCCGACACCGAAGAATCGTTAAAAGCACTCCATAAAAAAAACTATAGCAATCCGTCCGACATATTTGCAGAATACCGAAATATTGTGAAGCTTGCCCATCGAAACAGAATACTCATTTCAGGGAAAATCATTATTGGGATGCCTGATGATACCATCGAAAAAATTGAGCGAAGAATATCCTTCTTCAAGCGACTTAAACTTGACGAAGTGTCGTGTGCTATCCTTACCCCGCTGCCTATGTCGCGCTTGTTTATTCAGTACCGCGACAGTGGTGACTTACTATATAATAACTTTCCGCAGGACTGGCTGAAATACGATTACAATAATCTGGCATTCAGGCACCCAAAACTCGACAAAACTTATGTTGACAGAAGGCAAACCGAAATTAATATGCAGCAAAAACCTTCAATGCAGAGCTGCTTAAAAGCCTTGTTGATTACTCGTTCGGTTAAAGGAACATTCCTGTATTATGCGTATGTACATTATTTTTTTAATTTCACAAGCAGAATAATTGAGAAGTGTTTTAGATTATGGGGAAAATCGCGAAATCTTCACTTCCCCGGAAGCCTGTAAACACCTAATTATATGTATTATGACTGTTTATTATTTATAACAATTGCCTATGTTCCGATATTATATACAGGTTCTTGGTTGTGCCATGCGGGGGGTTGAAGCGCAGCGGGTAAACCTGTACTTACAATTAAACGGTGGAACTGAAACAAACCTTGAAGAGGCTGATATTATAGTGTTTTTTTCGTGCTCAATAATATCGAACACCGAAGAGCATACTATCGAAAGCCTGAAGCAATTTGCTCCATTGAATAAAAGAATTATATTGCTTGGGTGTTCCCCCGGAATGAGCCAGGTGCGCATTGCAGAAGTCTTCGATGGAGAAATGCTTGCCACAAAAGACTTAGAAGATATCGACAGGTTTTTCCCTGAATTTGAAAAAAAGTTTTCTGAAATACCTTTACCCAGCGAGTACCACTTCAATTTTCCGTATGGGGAGGTCTACATCTCCGACTTTCTCAAGTTTCGCACCTGGGGCAACCGAATCCGTAATATGCAACCACGCCTGATTGTTACTAGTAAAGGATGTAACAATGCATGCAGTTATTGTTCGGTGCGAAAAGCACTGGGGCAATTAAAAAGTTACCCATGGAGCGAAATTATTTCCCAGTATAAAACTTCGCTTAATCAGGGCTATAAAGTATTCATTTTTAATGGTGACGATACAGGTGCCTTCGTAACAGAAGACGGTAAAAATTTTGGAGACCTGCTTCTTGAATTACATGCAGTATCTGCAAAAAAGAATATCCGGTGGATAATAGATAATTTTCATCCCCAGTGGTTTATCAAGTATTTTGATATTATCAAAACACTTGCGGAAAAAAAACGAATTGTCGAAATAATACTACCGCTGCAATCGGCTTCCGACCCCATGCTCAAAATGATGCGCCGCAAGCACACTCTTGCGGAGGTATTACCGCTGATACGGGAGTTGAAGGCAACAGTTCCCAGAGTGTCGGTGAGAACACATTTTATTATCGGGTTTCCCGGAGAAACCATAGACGATATTACAAATATCAAGCAACTGGTTGCCTTGAAGTATTTCAGCCATATTGTTCTGTTACGGTATTACGAAACAGGCAATCCTTCGTCTCAGAGCTTCACTCCCAAAATACCTGCCGTAGTAGTTGAAGAACGAATTTTGGGGTTACAAGCCTTTATCGAAAGTCATGACATAAAGTGTGAACTCACAGGATAGATTCTTTTTATATTAATAAAAATACCTGAGTAATTTTATTATTTGAGACTAGAATTTAGTTCAAGATATTAGAAAGATTCCCTATTTACTATAAATTCTTGTTATGGAAATAAGCGAAGAAAAAGTTTTGCACTTTAAACTTAAATAATTTCCACCTGAAAAATCTTATCTTGGCTTTTTCACGATTAAAAACAGCTAATGCCTCATCATAAAGCAATAAGTCTAACTTATTAATCTCTTTTATTCGCTCAATAATTTTCTGATTATGAGTTTTAGCTTTAGGTCTGTTTTTAGTCACTTTACGCTTAACATAATAAATTGGCTTTCTCCATTGTAATAACTCTCGTAAAATTACTAATGATTCATCAAAATAATCGGTGATAGCACAAAATATAAACAGGTCTTTCACATGCTGTATAGCTATAGGTGACAAATATTCCATATCTCTTTGGAAGGTTTTTCTGTCAGGAGCTTCACTGAGGAAAAAAGTTTGCGTATTTTCCGTGTACAAAAGCATATCAGAATAAATAAACCTTTCAATATTACCTCTACTGGATGTCATTTCCTTTATATCTGGGTACTCTTCTAAAGAAATACTAAAGTAATATTGAGACAGATATTGTTCAACTGGGTTGCGAAAAAATGCAATATAACGAGGTTTATCGTCATTCATTAAATTATGTAATCCTATTCTAAAATGACCTGTCACAACAATTGCATCAGGTTTATTTATCAATTCCGATTTAATTTTTTTGGAATGAGTCAAATTATTAAATTCAAGGTCAACTTCTTCGTTATTAAGGTTTACAATTTTTGAAACCCCATACTGTCTCATTAAAATATCATCAAAAGTAGTACCTCCGGTTTTTATAATATGCATGAAATAAATCATTTCCCTCGTATCATTAAATTATCAATACCAGCATTAGTCAAAGGTAAAAAAAATGAGTCAATTCGATACGTGTTTTTTAAGGGTTATATTCATTAAATTCTATTTTACCCGTGTGCTATAAATTATTACTTTTACAGAACTGAAAACAGCGAGAATGAGTAAAGTCCGAAATATTCAGGAAGTGTTGCATAAATATGAGCCCGGCAGCAAAATAAGTCTGGCAGAATTGCATTTCGACGGGAACGACCGTATGATGACCTGGCAAATAAATAACCTCTGCAATTTCAATTGCCCCTACTGCGGTCATTATGTGAACGATGACCCTTACGTATATAAGTATTCTCCCGAACATATCTCCTCATGTTTTGACAAGGATGGTTTCACATGGCATATAATTATTACCGGAGGAGAGCCTTTTTTGCACAAGAATATAATTCCTGTATGTAAACTGTTAACCCGGAAACATTATATTTCGCTAAACACCAACCTGTCGCAGGCAAACGTTTACGAGTTTGCCGATACAATTGATCCTTCACAGGTTCTCGTCATTAACGCAAGTGTTCATTTTTCGGTTCGAAAAGAACGGAACATTTTTGATGATTATATTAAGAAATTTCTGTATCTGCAGCAGAAAGGGTTTAACGTAGTTGGTTCGTATGTGGTATATCCGGCTTCTATCGATGCTTTTGAATCGGATATTGAATGGTTGCATGCACAAGGAATGAAACAGGTATCATCGAAAGTGTTCGAAGGCGAATATAACGGAAAGCTATATCCTGATTCTTATTCGGAGGATGAATTATGTAAAATAACAAAACATATGTGCTGCGAAATTGAAATGCCTCAATACCTCAGGTATCGGAGGTTTAAAGGCTTGCGCTGCAGTACAGGCAGATTAATGCTATCGTTAAAACCCAATGGCGACCTTGAGCGATGTTTGTCGGAGCCGACACCATTAGGGAATTTTTTTACTGGCAATTACATTTTACCCCGACACGATAAAACTTGTAAAACCGAAATATGCACATGTCCATATCAGGGGATGCTTTACACTTATAGGAAAAGTTGCGGTCTCCCGTTATTTAAAAAATAAACCATGATGCATAGGTCATTGCTCGAAACATACAAGTTAACCGACTACCCATTCCGTATCAACTGGGAAATAACCCGTGTATGCAATTTCAGTTGCCCGTATTGTGTAAATCGGCAGGGCGAAAGCGATGCAATTCAGTACGTTTTCAATCCGGATGAAATAGCGGAGTTTTTCAATCGAACCGGTCAACAATGGCTGATACTCATCACCGGAGGAGAACCTTTTGTGTATCCGCGGTTTGCTGAAGTATGCAGGGAGCTTACGCGCAATCATTACATTCAAATCACAAGCAATCTGAGCCACCCTGATGTTGTTTTTTTTTCAGAGCAAGTTGACCCAGGGAAAGTATTTCTTATAAGCGCTTCGTTTCATGCCACTGAACGCAGATCCGAAAAACTTCGGAACGAATTTATCGAACGCTGTATTCTCCTGAAAAACAAAGGATTCAATGTATTAATTAATTACATTGCGCACCCTGATACATTCAAACAGCTTGATGAAGATATTCAGCATTTCACCAACCTCGGGTTTGGTTGTTTTACCCTGGCATTGAGAGGCCGCGTGAATGGGCTGAATTATCCCGAATCGTACACTTCCGAACAATGGGACATAATAAACAAATATGCACTTGATACCGATATTGAAAAAAAAGCTGCCTATGGGAATCTGAACTTTTATGGTCGATATTGCCAGGCGGGTAAATACTATTTTTTCATGAAACCTGATGGCAGTGTTTCAAGATGCGCCACGCTCCAGAAAAGTTGCGGAAACCTATTTGAAGGCAGTTTTACACCGGGACCGGAAATACGCCCATGTATTGCAATAAATTGCTACGATGTCTACTGTGGTCTGGCTGCCCTAAGCGGGAAAAAAGCATCGTTATTTGCAATACATTCCGAAAAAAAGAGATACTCTAAATCCAGCTGCTTAGGCTGCAGGTAAACAGCAATGAATACTTTAGCCGAAATATAAACTTAAACTAGTTACCCTGCAATGAAACAAAAAGCCCAAACCGAAAAAGTGTCACAGTACTACGACCAATGGACACACCACTACCTGAGTTCGGGTTATGGACATATCATTCAGGCACACCGCCCTGCCGATGTAACCGAATTATTGGAACACATTGCTAAAAATGCAGGTATAAGAAACGGGATGAGAATTTTAGATGCAGGTTGCGGAATATGCGGACCTGCAGTTTATATTGCAAAACACTTCGACGTAAATATCACTGCCATAACTATCTCGAAAGTGCAAGCAGATATTGCAGCTGAATTTGTTGCTGAAAACGGACTGAGTGATAGAATCGAAGTTATTGCCGGCGATTATCATTCTTTAGACGATTTGTTCCCGGAAGCAAGCTTCGATTTGATACTTATGCTTGAATCGTTTGGTCACGCAGTGAACCCCGCTCAGGTTCTTACCTGTGCAAACACAGTATTGAAAAAAGGAGGTCACATTTATATTAAAGATTACTTTGCCAAGGAAATCACAGGGAACACCCTGCGGAGAAAAAACATGAAACGCATTATTGCCAACATGAACAAGGTTTATGCCTACAATCTTCCGGATATTAACCAAACCATTAAAACACTGCGTACTCTTGATTTAGAACTACAATATATTGTGCGTAATAAAGTACCCCTTGCCAACGATGATTCGGTGCTGGATTTCGAAAAAAAACATGGTATCGACATTTTCGAGGGTGGTTTTCATTATCAAATACTTGAACCGCTGGAATTGTATTTTAAAAAACTGATTGATGTCGATGCCCCAATAGTTTAGAGGCTTAACTTTTAAACAATTTACGTAAACGTTTGAAACCTCCATTCAACTTATGGAAAACCCATAACACGATATGGTGATAACACCAAGAAAACGCATTCAGACGGATCATAAGAAAAGTAACGGGGTAAACTGCAGCTGCAAGGTTCCAATGTACAGATGCCCAAACAAAAAAGCCGGCAAATAAATAATAATCATACAACTGATTTGTCAGCGCTATTGCAGTATTTATTTTCGTCTGACGGCGGAAGCTCCGAAATCGAAAACCAATTTCTACAACCAAAAACATGATGATTGATGCGATTATTGGAATCAGGAGTGAATCAATAACTACAACAGCCACTGCCACAAAAAGTAACCACTCTGCGATGGTGGCTGCTGTAGTTAACCTGCGGCTAAGAGTCTGACCGTGCCTCACTGTGAAAGTTGTTGTGCCCGTGCATATATCGTTATCGTAGTCCGACAACTGATGGCTTAGTATACTGCGTAAGCCTGCAAAAAACAACCATGCAGTAACGAGAAAACCGGTAACAATATCAAATTGCAATGACACACCATGATATCCCGAGCAAATACTCAGGGTAACCGTAGCAGGAAACACATAGGAATATAAAGCATCCCAGATAAGACCCAATACTGAACTTTTTATCCGCAAAACAGGTATCGGATAGCTGAGCAGGAGTACCAAATGTATGGCAAGCAATATAAAATATAAATTTGGTTCGGACAGGGCATATAAATAGGGGACAAAGGAAAGAGAAACCAAAGTAATCAAAACGAATACGGAAATAATATTTTTTACCCTTATACGCTTATAGCAGTAGGTACGGCACAAATTTCCGTTAGCGTCGAACATATCGTTGCAATAATACCCGAACGAGCCTACCGATATAATATAAAGTACTACAAGTAAGGATATAGGTAAAACATCTGCCGGGCTAATACCTGTACTTAAGATATACGCAAATGCAATAGCTAAATTGAATAACAATTTCACAACCAACCATTCCTGAATTCGAAAAATCCGGGTTACCAACATCTCTGAAGATTTTAAAGTAAAGTTAGCAAATCTTATGTAATTCTTACTATATCGAATTAGTATCAAAAATAAAAAACGTTAATAATAAATATATATATTTAAACATCCGGTTTAAAATATTAGCTCTTTTGTATAAGAATGCTATTCAGTACCAACATTTAATTAAAAGCAAGGTTGTTTTGCGTATTTTTGAAAAGAGAATCAGTAGGTAATGTTTACAATTGGTAAAAAAATACAGCCCTCCTTCAGTAAGGAAGTATTACAGGAATACTTTTCTGCCACAGGTTGTAAACATGTAGTTTGTAATGCTCCTTTCAGCGGATTGTATTTCGTTCCTGACGGGACAGTTAAACCTTGTTGCGCTTTATCGCCTGATGCGGCATTCGGGAATTATAATACTACCGGTATTGCCGACCTGTTTAAATCGGATAACAGGAAAAAACTGCAACATTTGATGAAAAAAAATAACCTGTCGTTTGGTTGTGGTAACTGTGCATCAAATATCGAAAAGGGAAATTACACAGGTAGCATTTCGTCGCTGTATTATAAATTTAGTCCAGGAAAATTACCCGAGGTCATTGACTTTGAGCTCTCACATTTCTGCAACCTGAGTTGTGAAATGTGCTATCTCCATACTGCTTCTGCGGTTGAAAACACAGTGTATGGTGATGCATTTTCCGAAGAAATCAAACCTTTTCTGAAAAAACTGCGAACTGCACGTTTTTATGGGGGTGAACCATTTTTGATACAATCATACTATAAGATTTGGGAATATATTGCACAGCAGAATCCGCGTTGCCATGTACACATTCAGACCAACGGAACTGTACTTAACGAGAAAATTCTACAGGTACTTGGCAGCTGCGACACTTTTATAGGAGTAAGCATTGATGCTGCAGAAAAAGACACCTACGAAAACATCCGCAGAGGAGCCAGCTTCGATACCGTACTAAAGAATGCTGCTATTTTCAGCGAAATTATGCAAAAACAGGGAAAATCGCTTACGATCTCAATTTGCCCAATGCCGCAAAACTTCAAGCAAATACCCGAAATTTTGAAGCTTGCTGATACGCTTAATGCCGTGGTTTTCTTTAATACTGTAAATTACCCATCACGCTTCAATCTGGGGTTTATTACATCTGACAAACTTAACTATGCAGCAACATTTCTGAAAGATTTTCGACCCGGTAACTCAAGCAACCCCAATAGCCTAAGCAATTGGAACAAGTTGCAAGGAATTATACAAGGTATTGAGTATATGGCAAAAAAGAATTCCGTTACCGAAAAAAGACTCACGCCATTGAAAACCGATGATTTTATAAGACAACTATGCGAAAGGATTCAAGAGCCAGAAGTATCCGAAAAAGTATTGCTTCTTATGAATAAGGCTTCAGTGAATACACATGTAAATATCTACCTGCAGGATTATATTGCAGGTATTGAACCTTTAGAAATTAAACATTTAATCAACAGAATTGTTAAGAACAGCGATGTGAATTATCTGCAAAACATTTTCAACACTGAATGAGCCACAACAAAAGCTGCAACATAAGTTTGCATTACAGAGGGGGAAATATTGCCCAAAATATTGTTCGCATATCAGCGAATTATTCCGGTTTCAAACCGAAGTTCCTATTATTTACAATTACTGTTTTATTTTTACCATTTATATTCCATTTTTTATGATTTCAGTGCGAAGGGGTAGCCTATCCGGCTTTTTTACGTTTATAACGCTTTTGCTAATTACTAATTGTTATTCCTCTCAACCCGCTTATGGACAGCAAACTGAGAAGAATGAACAACAAACCCAAACGGTGACTAGTACTGCGGGTGAAATGGCAAGTTTCAGCGTCAGCAACATCAGTGATTCCATTGTTCGTTTCACTTTTACGGTTAACGACAAGTTGTGGTTCAGCCCTGATGAAATGCTTGGCTACATACGGAATTTGAGCTGCGACACGTTGCCCGGAACAGGACAGTTGATTTCGTCTGCCTTTAGTTTTGTGGTTAACCACACCGGCCATAGATGTGAATTACCACTAGCAAACAACTTTTCATATTCTCCTGGATACTTTGTTAATTCAATCGGATATGGTTTATGCAGCAATAGAGCTGCTGTGCTGTCGAACATTTTAATTAAGCTTGGCTATAAAAGCCGCTGTGTTCAACTTGGGGGGGCATTTGGTTTGTGAAGTTCTTGAAAATGGGAAATGGAAAATGCTTGATCCGGATTACGGGTCGTACTTTTTGCTAAATGGTAGCCTGGCTGCTGTTAGTGAAATCAGTATCAATAAAAATGAATGCATCCCGGTGTTTGGGCAAGGGTTAATTAGCGAAGTCACTGCCATTATGCCACAAAACTATATTTCGCTGTTCACTTCAACCGATAACAACTATATTGATAAAATTTACAATACGGATATTGTTTGGGACAAAACCTCTATTTCGTTGCCACCGCAGTCAAAATTTGAAATTCCCATTGAAATAAATAGCGACAGCTGTCCATTCGGTAATGCAGTATTTGCCTGTATTACAGTCAATGAACCTTTTGATGGAATCATCGAAATTCCATTTGTAATTCACAAATTGAATGGGAGTATTCAAGAATTCAAACCAGTCTCTGATAAGAATTACGAACTCATCACTGAATTTTTCACACCACCCGGACAGTACAGGTTAAAGTGCAAAGATGCATGTATTTATATGTATATCAACCCAATTCTGTTAGAATCAGGTGCATCAAATACAACAATATCTGTAATAAGCGACAACTTAGCTTCACTCAATGTAAGCAAATTAAAATTAACAAAACGAAATAAAGGTAGTTTATGGCTCAACGAATATAAAGTACAATTTAATAGCACCCTTACTGAATACAAATACGATTTCCTTTCGGCTCCGGAAAATTTCGATGATACTTTAAACATATCCAGTCCTGAAGATTTTAAAAATAGTATAGCTGACTTTTATTCAAAAACCCATAATGGCGAAATTGTTCCCGTTTCAATTCTGGATAAAACAGATAAAACATTGCTATTATTGAAGAAGTATAATTTCGATACGACCAAATTCTTGTTCACAATGCAATATCCCTTTCTGAGAAATGCCATGAGCATATTGATAATTGAGTTGCCTGTTGACGCTATCGAGGAAACCTTCAATTTTTTCCCCTCGAAAATGTGGCATTAAGCTAAATGTTTGTATCTTGCATTGCAAGAACCAATTGGTATGAACTATTTTGTTTATGTTGTTTGCGGGGCAAAGGAATACATCGATCAATTACATTTTTCATTACTATTTCTCAGGCATTTTTCGAAGTACCCCATCTATGTTGCAACCGACACAATGCGAAATGAAATTCCAATAGAACATGATAATTTAATTGATGTTAAAACTCCTCAAGAGCTGAACAATCATCAGGCTCATCTGTACATCGAAACAAGTTTACACAAACATTTACATTTATACGATGGTGACAAAGCGTGCTATATCGACAGCGATGTTATTGCATTGAACACCGAAATAAATGATGTATTTAGCCATTTCCAGGCTCCTGTAACCTTCGCGGGCGACCATTGCACCATCGATTTATTTAGTCCCAAAATAACGCACTGCGGCTGCACTGAGGCATACAAACAGAAAGCAGAATTATACGCCGAAATTCAAAAGATATTGCCCTGTATAAACCCTGATGATAAGGAAACAAAAGCAGACGTGTTGAAGCATTCCGAACTGTTTGCGGGTTTGAGAAACCACCCGGTGAAATACTTTTTCAAAGCCCTGACTTATTGCCACCAGCGCTACATCTCGCGAAAACCACAATTCAGTTTTGGTGGCTTCAGTTTTGTGAGAAAAAACGCAGTGTGGTATAACAAGCGGGGAAATATTATCAGCTTCGATTTCAGGAATTATAACCGTTTAATACATAGAAAGCTCGGGGTTAGATTTAACGGAAAATACTGGGTAGACGATAAAAATAATATTATTAAACCGGAACTTCCTGTATGCAGTCACCTCAGGAAATATCTTCAGAAAACCTACAACATACATATCCCTGAAAATTTCCGCCACTGGAACGGGGGTGTATTTCTCTTCGGCTCTGTTTCGCAATCGTTTATGGATTTATGGCACGAAATCACCATGAAAGAATCGTTTGCAGGTAATATTATGTACTACGACGATCAGAGCAGCCTTATTGCTACATCATTCATTACCGGTAGTCAAGGGATGGGGTATTTACCCGACCAGTTCAATTTTATCGCCGATTTCAATAACCCCAAAATATGCTGGAATGTAGAAAAGGGATATAGCCGCGACGGTTTTGCAACAGCTTTTAAGCCAGCCTTTATTCACGTATATCATAACTGGGGCGACGAAACCTGGAATATCTGGCAATCGGTGCTGCATCTGGGCCGTAGTGAGGGCATTCTTAGTTGATACTCCGGTCGAAGATATCGAAAATTATTTCAGCGATTTCGCATGCGGGCAGCCGATACAGAAGCTCTGCCGGCAGTTCATGAAGGCTTTCAGAAAAAAAATTCACAACATTCCCTGTTTGATAAGCTTCTGGCAGCAGTGCAAATGCGGACTCTATTTGATTCCGAATCCTAGCCGCTTCGTGTAACTGCAACGAATCGAAATAAGTATGCCTTGAAAGTGCTACCATCTCCTGCTGAAAACTATTACTGTTCTTATCAACTGAAGTAAGCTTTTTTTTCCTCTTCAGCGATTTCGACAGGTGCAGCCTTGTATCAGAAACAAGGCTGTTGAATTGCCCAGCATTGTGTTTTTCCACATCACCCGTTTCCGGTAAACGGTGGTTTGAAAAAACATGAAGTGCCTTTTCGAGAATTTCCGGTGGAGCCGACTGCAATGCATACCTATAGGCACCGAACACATGCAGGAAATTGAGGTAAATGCCTTTGCAGTTGCAGAAATCTAAAATTTCAGGTAACTCAGTGTAGTTTAACACCAACGGACAAACCGGGGCAGCCAGAGGAACATTTTTCCGGCGGGAATAATCGAGAAGCAATTCAAGATTGTTGAAAAAGGTTTCGAACCGCGAGTTCACCCTGATTTTTTCGTAGGTTACTTTTTGAACACTGTCGAGCGAAACATTAAACTGGAATCGTCCTTTTTCGAGCAATGCCAGCGTTTTACTGTTAATCACAGTGGCGTTGGTATTCACCGTAATCCTGCAATCCGGGTTTATTTGGATCAATTCTTCCCAGATGCGCTGGTATGTTACCGACAGAAATGGCTCCCCACCCGAAAATATCATTTCCTCAACAACAGGCAAAAAAGCCGACAATTGCCTGAGAACATCCGCTGCATCAGGAACCCTGGCTGCAATGCCATGTTTGCGGGCAATACCGGAGGAGTTCACCGTGTTGCACATAATGCATTCGAGGTTACAGGTGTTTTCGATATTCAGTTCTATGAGTTTCGGACCAACAACCGATTCACGCAGATGATCGAATTCCCTGATCTTCACACCTCTGAAGTCGCCGGCTTCAAGTTTTTCGCGACATAAGCGGCACGATGGTGGCAGACTGCGATCCTTCATCATACGCCGGTAATTGGCGAATACCTGTCCATGCCAAATTTCCTGTAACGTCTCGGTATGGTAATATGCCGCTCCGGTAACCCCATCCTTCTGCAAGGTATAACAACAAGGACTTACCTGTGCATCGTAACCAACCGACATGGCAACAAAGGGCGCATTGCACACATGACCACTCCGGTTCCGGTGGGCATTAAGTTTCTTTAAGACACCCTTATCAATGCGTAAGTTTTTATATATCATGCAGTTACAATATGCTTAAATTCTTCAGTTCGCCATTATAAATGTAGCGAAATATTTCATACACCATTATCTCAGGCACCGAAACATTATTTGTTTAATAACTGTATTGAATGTGTCGCTAAAAAACGCAATGCAGCGCACGGTTCTTTAAAACAATTGCTACATTTGTAAAAGGTGTTTTATATAAGAGTTTATGCACAGGTTTGTATATGCCGTTTGCGGAGAAAGGTACTACATCGAAACACTGAATTTCAGCCTTGCGTTTCTAAGGAAGTTCAGCAACTACCCCATCTGGATTATTACAGACTCTGCCCGCAATGAAATACCCATTTCACACAACAACATTGTTGATATCCGAACTCCGGTTGAATATAACAACCATCAGGCAAGCATCTTTCTAAAAACCGGCTTATCAATCTTTCTTCCGAAAATGGAACAAGGTATCAGTTGCTATCTCGATTCCGATGTAATTGTACTGGGGCCTGAATGCAACAACATTTTTCATAATTACAATCCTCCGGTAAGCTTTGCACCTGACCACTGCGCATTTGGGGAGTATAGTCCACATGCATTCCAATGCAGTTGCGAGGAAGAATTCGTAGCCGGAGCTGAAACTTTCAGACAAAAAATAAAAGGTTATTTTCCCGATTTCAGCTTCGATTCGCAGCAAGCCAATGCAGACTTGAAAAAACTCACTGCGTTGTTCGGTGAGATGAAAAAGCATCCATTACGCAATACATCCACAATTATCCGCTACTTGATTGCACGTTATATATTCCCTGTTGAGAAAGTACAATTGGGCGAATTTGTGTTTATGAAAAAAAATCGGTGCTGGTACAACGCCAACAACGAAATGATAAGTTTCGACAACCGTTATCATCGTAAAAAACTTTGGAAAAAACACCGAATATTTTTCAATAATGGCGATTGTTACGACGAAAATCATCGTTTACTCACTCCACGCACTGCTCATTGCACACACCTGTCGGAGTACCTGAAAAAAAAATACGGTGTTGACATTCCAACAAGCTGGAGGCACTGGAACGGTGGGGTTTTCCTGTTCGACTTCCGGTCGGAAGAATTTATGAAATGCTGGCACAATACCGTTCAGCATGAGTTTAGCAACAGCCTTACGAAGACACGCGATCAATCGGCACTGGCCATGTGTGTATGGAAAAACCGCCTTGAACAACACCCGACCTTACCTGTAGCCTTTAATTTTATTACAGGCATAGGCTCCGGTAACATAAGGTGGAATGCTGACACAGGGTATTCAACACCCGATGCAAATCAAATTCCCGACATTCATTTTCTGCATGTATGTAACCGCTGGGGCGATGCCTCGTGGGATATCTGGCAATCGGTGTTATCGTTAGCAGCACGCGAAGGCATTGAAATGAACGGCGATGCAGGAGTGCCATACAGCAGCAAAAATTGATTTGAGCAATGAATCTGAGCCGCATATATAAATCATCTCCCGAAGTTTTACAAAAACTCATGATTTCTGTTACACGCCTGATGAACAGAATGCGCTACCCAATGCGTATAAAATCTGTTCCATCCGGATCTTCGTTGCCTGCCGAACAGATACACTGCTACAACAAACAGCGGCCCTATGGTCCCCGACCCTTTTTATGCTACGCACCTTTTACAAGTATGTTTTTTAGTCGCAACGGATTTATGTCGCCATGCTATGCCACTTACAACCACCTCTCCGACAAATGGCCGGAAACATCTATTAAGCAGGCATGGTTCAACGGTCAGTTTGAAGTGTTGCGATCCCGCATGAAACTGTATGATCTCGATTATGCATGCAGCTTTTGCAAGCCCTTGTTTTTATCGGGAAATTTCGGGAGTCTGCTGCCCTGCAAGTACGAACCCTATGGCATTGGACAACAACGATACCCTAAAATTATGGAGTTTGAACTGAGCAATCGTTGCAATCTGGAATGCATTATGTGCGACGGCAATCTGAGCTCATCCATTCGCAGGAACAGAGACCGGCTGCCTGCAGAGCCGGAGCATTATAATTCGGCTTTTGTCGAGGAACTTAAAGAGTTTATACCCCATCTGCTCATGGCGGAATTTACCGGTGGCGACCCTTTCCTTATACCCATATACTACGATATCTGGGAACAAATCAACACCCTGAATCCCCATTGCCAGATACTAATTACAACCAATGCCAATACCATGTCGCCGCGGATTGAAGAAATGCTCAGAACCTACAACAATCTTCACTTCAATATATCGTTCGACAGTACTAAACGTGAGCATTACGAGCAAATAAGGGTGCATGCCGATTATGATACTGTAATACAAAACATAGCTATCTTCGCAGGGTACTGCCATGAGCATAACACCACCTGCAATCTGCTTGTTTGCCCGATAACCCTGAACAGCCGCGATTTGTATGAATTGGTTGAGTTTGCCGATTCGCTTAATATTGGCATCTATTTTCACACCGTTGTAAAACCGCCTGAATTGTCGTTGAGAACCCAATCGAAGGAGTATCTGACCGATTTGATTGAATATCTCGGAAACTTTAATCCCCCGCGGAATACCCACTTACAACAGGTAAACGCCGACAATTACCAGAATCTTATATCCCTCTTGGTTTCGTGGCGCAATGCCAATGCACTACAAAGCAACGATGTGGTTCAGGAATGGAATACCTGGCTATCGAGTCGTTTCGACAAGGGCATACAGGAGCAAATTGTTGCAATACTTGGTGATTTTACCAACCATGAAAGTTATATCAAACTATTGATTGTATTAATGGAAATGGAGCCTGATGATCTCCGGAGAATTTTGATGAGTGAAACAGACGGTATGCTGCGAAACAGAATCGTTCAATTTCTCGATTCCGGGACAGGTGCAGGTTGACAAACGACTTCTCTGAAGTTTTACCGATACAGAGATAGCAACGAATGTGTATATTTGTAATTATTTAAAAGAATCGGGATGCGGGGAACGATTGGTTTAACACGGAAAGCTGCTGTACGCAGAATGCAATGGCTGAAGAACCGAATTGCTTTTTCGCTCCGAAAAGGCAATCATCCTTCGTATGCGGCGGCATTAATGGATTATCAGTTACAACGACGTACCGGCCCCGAAAAATTGTTGTGCCATGCACCATTGCGAAGTGTATATTTCGGTTTTCGGGGAGTGGTAGTGCCGTGTTGTTTCAACCGCGAAACAGTGTATGGTACCTATCCTTCAAACACTGTAGCCGAAATATTGAACAGCAACAAACGCAACAAATTACAGCAAATACTCGGCAACGCTGATTTCACGGCTGGCTGCATGCACTGCCTTGACCTCATTGAATCGGGCAACCTCGAAGGCGTTGAAGCAAATTTATACGACGGCCTGAAACGAAACAAAGGGGTTAACCCCGGCGAAATGATATTCGAGCTCAGCAATACCTGCAACCTTGAATGCGCAATGTGCGAAGCCCGGTTTTCATCGGCAATACAACACCGGCAACAAGGCGCAGTACAGGAAAAACCGGTATATGACAAGGCTTTCACCGAACAACTCAAGCCTTTTCTTAAAAACCTCGAAGTAGCCAAATTTCTTGGCGGAGAACCCTTTTTAATTAATCAGTACTACGACATCTGGGAGCATATTATCGCCACAAACCGAAAATGTACTATCAACCTTCAAACCAACGGAACCATTTACAACCAAAGAATCGAAAGTCTGCTGAAACGGGGAAGGTTTCAGATAGGAGTCTCCGTTGATTCACTTATAAAAGATCGCTTTGAGTCGATACGCAAAAATGCCGTTTTCGAAGAAGTTATGGCAAATCTCGACCGGTTTATTGCCCACACCCGCAGTAAAGGCAGTTTTCTGAACATTTCGGTTTGTCCGATGCAGCAAAACCGCGACGAAATTCCTCAACTGGTTGAATTCTGCAACAAGAAGGGAGTATTTGTGTATTTTAATACTGTGTACACCAAATCGTTCAACCTCAGAGAACTGGATTCTACCGAACTGTATGCATTAAAAGAGCTTTACAAAAGCTCTCCTATTACCGGAAAAGGATATGTTGCCCGACGCAACAAAAGAAGCTTTGGTTCGCTGACCCAACAGATAGAAGAATGGTACCGGAGAAAACTCGCTGAAGAAAATCGCTGTATTAAAAAATACCCGTACAGTAAAACTGATTTTATTGCACTCTTTCATCAGAAAATTTTAGGTGGTAATCAGGAGTTATACTTAAAAGTGGATGGCTTACTCCAAACACTACCCGACTTAATTATGCTCAGCGATGCCCAACTCGAACATTTATCCAATATTCCCCCCATAGAGTTTACCGAAGTTTTGTTGCAATGTTCCGACGCAACTCTCATAGCTTTACTCAATAATTTCTTGGAAAAAGATAATTTCGTGTATGAAAAAACAAGCGGTTGACTCCCTTGGCGTATCCCTTTTATTAAAGTTCTTGTGTAAGAATCTGAAAGTGCCCGTCATTGCGGAGCTGACCCGAGCGACAAAGCAATCTGTTCCCAACGGGCTATCAATAACAGTGTGTAGAATATTCTCAGTAATAACGCGACCAAAAACGGTGCGGAGTAAAAACATCGTTAATATAATCGCGGAATCTGATTTCATCACGTAAAAACTCTCCTGCTATTTCGGATTGTATTACGCTGCTATCGGCAAAGTGAGTAAGCAATTGCCTGATACCCTCAATTGTAACCGGAGTTATAGCTGTGCGATCTATTGTTTCCGTAATCATCGCCATTGCCTGATTGAATTGCAACCATCCGGGTGGAACCTGTTCAAAAAAATCCCAAAATACTTGATTAAGTTGGGGCATAAGTAACTCATACTCCTTTTCTATATCCCCGAAAGATTGCAATATTGCAGCATTCTTATCTCTGAAATATTTTACCTGTTCCTTCCATTCGTTAAACACCATGATGTTGTGGTGTTCGATGAATCGGTTCTTTGTTTTGCACCATTGCACTTCGCAATAATATCGGTAAATATCATCCAGCTCCGAAGGGTGAAGCGACCACAATGCATATTCTGCAGGTCCTTCAACGTATGACAAGTTTATCGTGTAATCATTTTCGTTACAAAACTGAATAATTTCAGGTGTTTCCTGATAATTAAGCGGCATAGGGGTATGACTTATAGAAATGCGGCCAGAACAGATTTTATCAAATCTTCTGATATTCTCCATTACCGTATCGAAATCAGCTCCAACACGAATGCTCCCAAAGTGTTCCTTTTTCAGTGAATCAACGGAAATTGTAAGGTCGAAGCGGGTTGCTTTAATAATTTTTTCAATTCTCTCGTTATACACAGTGCCATTGCTGACAGCCCGCAGCTGTATTTTGGGGTTTATTTCGATAATTGCTTCCCATATCGGATAATATAACGAAATTAAGAATGGTTCTCCACCGTAAAAATGCATTTCCTTGACATGCGGAATGAACTCTTTAAGCTGTTTGACAAATTCACTGTCGTAAGGCGATGTAAGCGGTTCCATCTTTTCGCGGTGTTGTCGTATTGAAGACGAAACCCTTCCTGAGCACATAACACACTGCAAATTACACGAATTCCCCAATTCAAGTTCAATAATATCGGGATAAGTGACATGTGTTTTGCTTGCATACTTTTCAGCATGAAGCGATGGTAAGGAATGAAAGCGGTTGGCATCAATCTGTGCCCTGCAATAATCGCATCCCATCGATAAATCGTTATGCAACAGATGTTCCCTGAGATTGTTTACTTTGGCTCCAAACCATATTTCGGAAATGCTTTGCTCAGGGTATGTTCCCAATACATTCAAATGTGATCGGCAACAAGCTATAGCATAGCCTGAGGCATTAAAATACAAATTCATGAATGGATTGTAACAAAAGTGTTTTCTGGCTCCATAAAAACGCACTTTGTTGTACTGAACCATTTTTTCGCGCGAAATAGCAGAAAACCCATTATCCGATTTAGGGTACGAAAGCACGTGTGATTTCAAACTGTTATATTTACCCCACAGCGGATATACAAGGTTTAATAATCTTTTATTTTGGCGACTCATTTATTTGTCTCAATTACAAAATGGAGGTGTTCCCTTCGTCAATTTGCATCAAATGTACTTATTTTTTACAAACACCGGATAAATAAGAATTCAGGAAACAGGCATTTACTCAGGACTAATAAAAAATCAGCAGACTCAATTATTGCATGTTTTAAGAGCTTCTTCATTGTTGCGTTTTTGTCGTTTTCATATTTTATGTGTTTTAAAACTTGTAAGCTTAATGTTTGTTTTTTTAGCTATATAGAATAAAAAAAACAAATTATTTTCAAACAACGTATATTTGCAGTAACCATACTGCATGTTTATAAGTGAAATATATAATTACAGAATGAATTCGCAGTATTTAATGAACGCTAAAATGCAGATTTATTAAAATTATGTACAAGTTCCCTACGCAGAAAATACGGGAGTATGCATCAGTTCGCAGTGTCGGGGCTTCAACCCCCTTGTGCAAAGCTCCACTGTCGAATTTGTACTTCAGCCGTAACGGAGACGTTATCAGTTGCTGTTTCAACAGAAATTTTATACTTGGTACCTACCCGACTATCCCGCTTCGTGAATTGTGGTTTGGAAAACAGCGAACATTTTTTGGAAAAACAGTGAAAAAAAATGAGCTTGTCAGGGGGTGCGAGATGTGTATCCGTGAAATCGAAAACCAAAACTACATCGGTGTTATTGCCAAGCAGTACGACTTTATAAAACCTCGACGCTTCTATCCGTACATGCTTGAGTTTGAGCTTGATAATGTATGCAACCTCGAATGCTTGATGTGTGAAGGTCAGTTTAGCAGTAGCATACGCATCAACAGAGAAAAGGAAGCGAAAATTATAACCCCCTACGACAGCAGTTTTTTGGAATATATTTCACCGTTTCTGCGAAAAGCCCGGTTGTTGCGTTTTGGTGGTGGTGAACCATTCCTCATACCATTGTACTTCGAAATGTGGGACGCAATATTGCGTGAAAATAAAAAAGCCAATATCTATGTTCAAACAAACGGAACAATCATAAACGACCGCATCCGGAAATGGCTTGCATCGGGGCAGTTTACCCTGGGAGTTTCGCTCGACTCTCTGAATGCTGAACGCTTTGAAATGATCAGAAAGAATGCACGCCTTAGCGAGGTTTTGCATAACATCGACGAATTTATTTCGTTGATGCCTGTGCGCAAAAACATCAGTAATCTGGTGATTTCAGCCACCGCAACAAGATTAAACATAAACGACATGCCCACATTGCTCAGATACGCAAATAGTAACAACGCTCAAATTGTGTTCAATACCGTATGGTCGCCGGGCGAAATGGCGGTTTACAACCTCCCCGCAAACGATTTGCGCATTATAGCAGATGAATTGTCGGCAGAAGTTCTTCAGGAGCACACACTACTCATGAAGCATAATGCATCACTGTTCAGGGCATTTCTGCAACAGATGGAACAATGGCATTCTCTTGCCAAACTCCGCGAAGCAAAATTGAAAGAATATAATGCCTCCGATACTTCATCTCTTGAAAAGGAATTGCGCATTCGTCTTGAAAACGCCATGCAGCAAAACCAGGAAGGTATCGTTAAGATTGGATTGATTTTCGACAGGTTGCGGCAGCATATCCGTTACCGCGATTTTCTTATGGGTGTATTGCTGGAGGATACGGGCGACATAGTCAGATATTTGATAAACCACAACGAAGAGGAAATTATTGAAACTGTGGTTTCGAGGATTGAGGCAATTCCTTAGTACACATCAAGCGCTGTTACAGGGTTATGGTTCTAATTTAATGATATCCATAAGTGTGCCAAAGCTACCTGTACCCAGCGCTCACAGGTATTTCAACCAACGATTATGGCACTTCGGATGTTTTTTCTCTCATGGTGAAAACCATAACCGGCAAATCGGAATTTTTCCCTTTTAAACGCGAAGAGGCATCAGATGTCCAATAGCTTTGGTGAATGATGCCAATAACCTGAGCTCCTGCAGGCACTTTAGCCGCTTCAGAAATAAAAATCACATTGGCGGTTTCAGCTGCAACAGGCGCAATACGAATAACCCTATTGGAAAAGTATGATAAATAAAACACCGTAGTATAATTAACTTTTTCGCTACCCTTAAGCACACAAACCGGTTTTTCGCTGTTATTAGCAACAACTGCGCGACATTCCTCCCGGGTGGGATAGCCAAAATAGTCAGCATATAAAGTATGTACCGGAAATAAGAGCTTTATAAGTACCATTATCAGAGCCATCGACAGTACAATATGCAGCCGGTAACGGTTTAGGAGCAGCAGCGTAAAAAGTAGCAGCAACACATACATTGCATATTCTATATGGCTGAATTGGCGTAATACCAGCCATCCTACCAAAAACAGCACCATCCATGCTGTTACAGCCATTTTTTCCTTTATGCTCATGTTGCCGTTTACAATCAATGAGTTCAGTAATATATCGATAACAAGAGGAACAAATATCATACAGTAATAGGGTAAATAATACGGGCTTATGGCAAAGGTAAGGCTTCCGGTAATTACAACAAACAATAAGTAACCTTGCTCCCGGTTTCGAAGAATAAGAGAAATATTCCTGCGGAGGAGCAACACAGGAGCCAGTAATGCCATAGGAAAAAAGGCAATCATGTTTTGCGACGGGAAAGCGATGAAATGTTTTACAATTTCGGTAAGACGGTAATCAGCTACAATTTGTGTTTCGTAAAACAACCGTGCTATATACCTGCCACCATCCGCCGTTTGTGAGTATATTATGTAATATAACCCGGGAATACAAATTAAAGTGAGCAATCCAACGAGATGTTGTTTACTGAAAAGCATTTTCAGGTTTCTCGTAAAGGCTAATGCACCGAAAAGCGATACTCCCTGATACCATAAAGCCGGAAAGCCCTTGGTCATAAATGCCAGTGATGTTAACAAATAGCCTGTTATAAATAATTGATAAAATTTGCGTTTATCAGCAAAACGGTAATTCAGATAAAACAAAGGAATAATAAGCAGCGAAAACAAGGCATCCAGGTTCAGAAGTAACGACAGATCCATAATCACATGATACGAAGCCATAAACAGCAAGGCAACAGAGGCTGCATACCAGCCACCCCGCTGCCGCCTGAGCAATACAAAAACCAATACACCGGAAAGCAGGAGAAAAGTAGCCGACACCGCCCGGGTGGCAAATTCAACATTATCGCAGCCCATTACCGGCAACAGAAACCAGTTGAATAGCGGAGGCTTGTTGTAATATGCATCGCCATTCAGGGTTGGTGCAATGTAGCTATTCTGCAATTTCATTTCGAGGCTTACCAGTGCCCGTTTCCTCTCTTCGGAGCTTTGTGAGAATGGATACTTTCCCAGTCGCAGGTAAGTAGCAGGCAATAACAGAATACATGCGGCAACAATAACAAATTTCCGAAACATATCGAATTTTGGTTGCGACAATTCAGGCCTTCGTTGCACTTTACCTGCTTTAACTAACCACCTGAAAACACGGTGTTTCATTAAAACCCTGAATCTGCGTACCAACAATATTCCAATCGCAATAGCCAGTAGCACCAATCCCCACAGAAAGATATACGCTTTTAAAACCGGGGTCGCTTCCATCAGAAAAGAGAACACTGCCATTGCTCGATTGTTGCCGTTTTCGGTACCCGAAACGTACACAGGGAGACCCGAATTATCGGTCAGTGTGCCGTTTACATCATTTCTATGAAAGCTTACAGAGACTCCGTTTTCATCAGCAATAAATACATTTCGTATGGGCCTGTCAGGGGTAATCAGGGTATCGCCGGCAGCCTGAATACACTCTATTTCTTCACCCAAAGGGGTTATGAGGGTAATGCTGTGCATTTTTTCGGAGGTAATCATGAAACTACCTGTATAACCGGTATTAAAATAGTAAAAACAAAATACCGCAATAAGCAACCCATGGAAAGCTATTATAAGGATCAGGGCTATTTTAAGCAACTTCGGCATATTCAATCAACGGGACATTGTAGTTTCTGAATAACGAATACAAACTTTAAAATTAACATTAAATTTTTGCATTTAAATAAATTTTCCCTACTCTGCTGTCCTGATTTTGGTAGCAAACGATAAAAAAATCACAAATGAACATGAATCGGGTGTTGATAAATGCACATTTTGGCATATTTGGAAAGAATCTGCACATGCTAAAAGATTAAAAGTGTTTTTTCGTGCTGCAAAATTTACAATCAAATGGGGCAGCATTGAATTATACTAAATAAGTTATTAATTTTACGAAACATGAAGCAGTAATTGCAAAAACAATATGAAGAAGAAACTTCCGCAAAAGAATCTTACCTGGTTGACACTCTTATTTATCGTAAACCTTTTGGTAGCAGGCGGATTATACATCTATCATTTGCGCGTAAACTTCAACAGCGAAATCAAACTGTACTCACATGAGCTGCGCGAATTACGGGTTACAACCCCTGCTGGAGGCAATTATACAATACAGGTGCCCGCCAGTGATACGGTGGTATTATATGCGCGGCCAATACATTCGTTTGCATGGTTACACAACGGTAGCAAAGTAATATGGGGCGACCCTCAACAATCGGAAGAGTTTGAGAGTCTTACAGGCATTAGTGTACAAATAGCAAATCCTGACAAACCTTCCCTCGGAATGACCATCCGGTTTTTTACCATCCTTCGCATGCATTGGCCTGTTATAATGCTGAATATTGTATTGTTGATGGTATGGCTTACTAGAAAGAGGTCGGCTGTTAAAGCTTTTTGCAGACGTATAAAAATCCGCCTTTTCAGAACAGCGATACGACACAAACCAATTGGCAACGCAGGTGTTCCCCCTCATTCCCGTTTTGGGATAGTCTTACTATTATTGGCTCTGTACTATGTTGTCAGCCTTTTTGCTTTTGGCAACCGCACTGAAATCGACCAAATCAGTACGGAAAGAATCAGAATGCTTGTATCGCTCGAGATGAACGTATCAGGCAATTATTTCACTCCTACAATAAATGGGAAGCCTTACTACAATAAACCCCCGCTATTCAACCAGTTGCTTATTCCTGTCGTTGACGATGAAAGCGATCCTGAATATAAAGCTAGGTTGATAACTACATTTTCGATACTGGTACTGGGATTTATCGTTTTTCTTATTGCGCGAAAAAACCTTAACAAGGAACACTCGCTGCTTGCCACACTCTTGTTTCTCTCTTCTTTCGCAATGTGTATCGGCTACCCCGACTGGGTAGGGCTCGATCCCTTATTCAGTGCATTTGTGCTCGCAGGGGTCTTTAGCAATTATCATTTTGCGGCGAAAAGGCAGTATGTAAGCATGTACACAATTGGATATTTGTTCACCGTGGCTGCATTTCTCACCAAAGGACTGCCTGCCTTGTGGTTTCAACTGGCATCGCTGTTTTTTGCCCTAATGGTTTTTGGGAAACTGAAAGTCCTGTTTTCGTGGAAACATGGAGTCGGTATTGCAGTGTTTCTTTTACTTACAGGGTCGTATTTCGCAATGAGTTATCCATTGCCTGAGTTATTCACGTATTTCAGACAACTGTTTATCGGAGAGCCTGAATTACAGCTTAACGTAAGTATGCTCAACAGGGTAAGCAATATGCTTAGTTTCGCAGGTAAAGCCATGCTTGCCTATGCTCCGGTTATGCTACTTTTCCCGGCTGTATTTCTTAAACCGGGCTATTACAGTATCCTGAAAAGCCCGTTCCAAACTTACCTGTTTATGATGATTGTGTCGATTTGCGTTGTTTTTATTCCCGGAAATTTCCAGCCACACTACATACTCTGCGCTGTCCCACTTGCAGCTATAATGCTGACGGGAAATTTGTCCATGATTAACGCAATGAATATGAGGCAGCGCGGGTTCGTTACCCTGTTTTTTTGCGTGGCAGTTCCTCTTGAGGTATTTCTGCATCAGTTTGCGTACGATTATTTCTCAATTTCTTACAAACTCTACGCAGTATCAGCCATTGCAGTAACATTGTGCGTGGCTTTATCCGTTTTCTTTGTTAAAAAAATCCGTACTCTACTCGTATGCTTCATATTTACTACCATAACATTGCGTGTAATCGTGGTGGGCTGCATACCCGGAAACGTTTTCAAAAAAGACACCTACCCTGTTAAGGAAAAAGCAAAAGAAATTGTGGAGCACACCAAAGGGAAATCATTATTTATATACCCCGAAAACACTGAGATTAACCATGCAACGCTGTACTATCTGACGTATTTTTATGGTAAAATAATTTACAAAACCAATGATTTGTGCCGTAAAAATGCATTCTTTCTTTCACCGTCATCCGACATTCCGGAAGGGTTCACAATAATCGACAGTATCAGTCAGCGGCAACAAATACGCCCTGGCGAAGCCGATAGTGTGTTTGTATGCAACAATAAACTATACCTGCATACAGTAGAATTAGAAAAATAACAATTGGCAATCAGGAAAAGAACATGGTGTCCAGCCATCAAAAAAAATACCTGACATGGATTAAATTTTGTTTATCACCTTTTATAGCAGATTAATAAATCTCACATCATTTATCATCTGAAGTTAAAAGTCAAGAACATACAATCAATACAATTCTTTTGTATATTTACATCAAATTGCTTGTGTAAACATACTACAATGGAAGCCAACGAATCGGTGGACGTATCGGTAATTGTGCCGGTTTACAATGAACAGGGGAATCTGAAGGAATTATTTAACCGGCTTCAGATGAGTTTGTTGTCAATCGATAAAACTTCCGAGATTGTTTTTGTTGATGACGGAAGCACTGATGACTCGTTTAAGGTATTGCAGTCGCTCGAAACCACCCAAATTTGTGCAAAACTTATTCGTTTCCGTCGCAATTTTGGTCAGACAGCAGCCATGGCCGCCGGCCTGGCTCACTCCAAGGGGAAGATTGTAGTTTTTATTGATGCCGATCTGCAGAACGATCCGTACGATATCCCGGCACTTCTCAGCAAGCTGGATGAGGGGTACGATGTAGTGAGCGGTTGGAGGCAATCGCGAAAAGACACTTTGTTGTTCAAAAAAATTCCTTCGCGTATTGCCAATGCAATGATACGCAAAACTAGTAAGGTAAATATTCACGATCTGGGCTGTTCGTTGAAAGCCTACCGCAGGGAAATAATTGAAGAAATCAGTATGGTTGGCGAAATGCACAGGTTCCTTCCGGTGCTTGCTGCACGCATAGGAGCCAGAATTACCGAAATACCGGTGCAGCATCACCCACGCACCTATGGTCGGTCGAATTACGGATTAAAACGATCTTATAAAGTAATTCTCGACCTTATGACAGTGCAATTCTTTCATTCTTTCAGTACCAAGCCCATTCATTTATATGGCGGTTTTGCTCTGATAAGTCTGCTCATGGGACTTTGTTCCGGCATTGCGGTAATTCTGATGAAAATTTTCTGGGGTACAGATATGACGGGCAACCCAATATTGTTGCTTACCGTACTGTTTATATTGATAACCATAATACTCGCGCTGCTGGGAATACAGAGCGAGATACTGGTACGCATCTACCACCAGCAAGGCAGAGCAAAACAGTATTACATAAGAGAAACACATGATTTGACGTGTCAGGGAAATACCGATGACTCCAATTGAGCCTATAAACCTGAATACTGCACAAACGCTGTATAAAACGGTATTGCTGAACCCTCCCGGCGATAAAATGATTCTTCGCGACTACTATTGTGCCAAGGTTTCGAAAGCCCGATACTATTATCATCCTGTCGATTTTATTTACCTGAGCGGAAGACTGGCAGCGCTGGGTGAACTTATGGTGATTGATGCCATTGCTTCGCAGCTGAGTGCAGAGGAGACGCTGGATAAAATTTCGCGTTTCGAACCATCAGCCGTTATTTTTCTCAGTTCCGCGCCATCGTTTGTTGCCGACATGGCATTCATGCAGAGGCTATCGGTACAGCTTCCACATACACAAATCATAGGTACAGGCGATGTTTTCAGGGATTACGGAAAAGAAGCGATGATCCGCTACCCTTTTATGCATGCTGTGTTTATCGATTTTTCCACCGATGATATCATCCGTACCCTTACACATCAATCCGGAGTTATAAATAATGTGATTTACCGAAAAAATAATGAGCTTATTGCCGGTACAGAACTTCATGGAAATGGTGTCTTCGATGTACCGCTACCACGATGGGATTTGTTCGATATAGCTGCATACCGGTTCCCATTTGCCAGGCGGAAGCCCTTTGCCAGCATTTTGACCGATTTTGGATGTCCGTTTTCGTGCGATTTTTGCCCCGTAAGCAGTCTGGGTTTTAAACTCAGAAGCATTGATTCTGTGATTGAAGAAATGACTTTGCTCAGCCAAATGGGAGTGAAAGAGTTATATATACGCGACCAGACTTTCGGTGCCAACCGCAAGCGCACGGTAGCACTGCTTAATGCGATGCTCGATAAGTCGCTGAAGTTTTCGTGGACAGGTCTTTCGCGAGCCGATATTCTGGATGTGGAACTGGTAAAGTTAATGAAAAAAGCGGGCTGCCATACCCTGATGATTGGCATTGAGTCGGCAAACGATAACCTGATGGCAGTGCATAAGAAAAACACACGGGTTTCGGAAGTATCGGAGAAGATATCTCAAATAAGAAGCACGGGTGTGCGGGTCGGTGGTTTTTTTATGATCGGTTTCCCGGGTGAGAGCAAAGAGTCGGTGCTTAATACTATCAGGCTTGCCCTTAGCCTGAAAGTTGACTATGCATCGTTCAACATCGCCACCCCGCGTTTGGGAACCCATTTCCGCAGGCATGCCATCGAGCAAGGGCTGGTGCAATCGGAAAACATCGATGCGGAGTCGTCGTCAGCAATGCCGGTCTGGCAAAATCAACAGCTTTCGAATAACGAATTGTTCAATCTCCGGCGCATGGCAGTTCGAAAATTCTACCTGCGGCCTTTATACTTGCTGAAACGATTTGCCGGTATTCGCACCCTTAACGAACTGAGCAATCTTATCAACGAAGGCTTTGCACTGCTTTCGAAAACCCGCTGATTGCCATGAAAGTTGCCCTGATACAATGCCCTGCATGGAATACCGACAGCCCTCCCCACGGGTTGAGCCTACTTTCAGCCGACCTGAAAAATCATGGACATTCAGTGATGTGTTACGATTTAAATATGGCTATTTTTAGGTGTGCCCTTTCACAATCCGGATTACCGGAACAGAAAGAATGGGATTTTACCCGTATCGACGACAATTGGACCGATTTGAATGTTGTACAACAAGTTTTCGAAAAAAGCCTGCCCTGCCTTTCACCCTATATTGACAAAATCAGGGAATATAATCCTGAAATTATCGGTTTTTCGGTTTTTTCAACTACTGCCTATTTCTCATATTTTCTTACAAGACACTTCAGGATTGAGTTTCCGGATGCAAAAATCATTTGGGGAGGACCGGAGTGCTACGAGAACTTTGGGCGTGTTGAATATATTGCCAAACATATACCCGAAATAGATGTGATTTTTACCGGCTACAGTTGTGGAATTGCACCTGCTGTAGTAGATTTCTTCGAAAAATATTCGGTTTTTCCAGCATCTGCTCCCGGGTATTTAAACACCAACGTCAACAGTAATACCAGTTTTATATCGGCAGATACCGATTTCAACCAAACCCCCGTGGCCGATTTTCGTGCATTTAATGTAGCTGATTATGCCATGCAATACTTCCCTGTTTGGGTGAACAAAGGTTGTGTAAATCGTTGTGCTTTTTGTCAGGAATGCAGGGCAAATACAACATACGAATGGCGAGACCCCGGAATAATTGCAAAGGAAATTGCACATTATAAAACTGAGCTACCACAAATACAGCATTTCTGGTTAACATCGAGCAACATTGGCGGCAACCTGAATAAACTGATTGAATTGTCGGAATTACTCATGAATGCAGCTCCGGGTATTTCGTGGGTTTCGCAGATATCGGTTCACATGCAGCTTACATTACCAGTTCTTGAGCTGATGAAAGATTCGGGCTGCAATTGTTTGTATTTTGGCATTGAATCGGGTAGCAACAAAGTACTCCGGCTTATGAACAAACCCATAACCCGGAAATTAATTAAACAAGTGGTAAGAAATACGGTAAAAGTAGGTATTTCATTTAACTTCAACCTGATTGTAGGTTTTCCCGGAGAAACGATAAGCGATTTTATTAAAACCCTCTTTCTGATCCACCATTTCAGAAGGTATGGCATTTCTCCTTCGGTAGCAACATGCAAAATAATTCCGAATTCAACCCTGTTTATGCAACCCGAAAAATACGGAATTATTAACCACACGCAGGATAACTGGCTTACTGAGGATAGAAAAAACACACTGCAAACACGAAACAAACGAAAACAAATTGCAGAGAGAGCTTTTTCAGGCAGCCTCATCAATATGTTTCAAATACCCTACAGGTTGTTTTTATTTGCTCAATATTACGGTAATAACAAAGCAAGCGGTGTGAAGTACTCTTTAGTGATTCCGGCAAATATATTATCCAAACTGTTATTTATGATTTCGTTCATACCCTTTGTTATTTGGATATCTGTTATTTCAATCAGACTGAAATACAACGAGTTGCGTTTAATAAACACTTAACACCAACAGCGGATAAATGTGCTGTTTCATTTTTTTTACCTCAATTGTTTGTCTGCCGAATCTTCCGGAAGAACCTTGTTTATAACCAACCCCCTGTACACACCTTCAGCCATAAGTTTGTAACCTCTGGGGTTATGATGCCCTTCGCGCCAGAAGTAAGCTGCTATTTGAGTTTTAATCTCAGGGTCAGAATAATACTGATATAGATTAATTACAGCTATACTATCGTTTTGCAGCATTTCAATTAGCCCTGCATATATGTTTTCGTT
>Ga0116157_10000383_pt1 | contig 47046 bp, 40 predicted proteins | sample AD_UKC048_MetaG_FD_89882 | JGI IMG/M metagenome (GOLD analysis project Ga0116157, IMG submission 89882) | Active sludge microbial communities of municipal wastewater-treating anaerobic digesters from USA - AD_UKC048_MetaG | ecosystem: Engineered > Bioreactor > Anaerobic > Digestate | place: USA... | reverse complement strand
GATTAAATATCCCGATAACATTTATGTTATTGATTTGAATAGTAAAGTGGAGGGGAAAAAACGACTCGCTATCGGAAATGAGGCACCTGAAATTGAATTACCCGATAAGGATGGGAAAATGTTGAAGTTATCGGACCTGAAAGGTAACATTGTACTCATTGATTTTTGGGCTAGTTGGTGCAGACCTTGCAGACAAGAAAGTCCAAATATGGTAAGAATATATCAAAAATACCATAAATCTGGTTTGGTAATTTATGGCGTGAGTTTGGATAAGGAACGACAAAGCTGGGTTGATGCAATTGAATCGGATAAGCTCACATGGAAGCATGTGAGTGATTTAAGCGGTTGGGAAAGTGTTGTCTGCGCCGATTATGCTATTTCCGGAATACCGAATACAGTTCTTGTTGACAAAGAGGGGAGGATAATTGCTACGGGTTTACGTGGTGAGGACTTAGAAGCAAAGCTCCTGGAAATTTTCGGCTTCTGACCATAGCAAAACAATCATAAAAGGATGAAATCTTTATTGCAGTTTGTTCTAATTGCAAATAGTAATTGATTTACGGGGACAGGTATTACAGATTATCTTTTTATTTTGTATTTTGCATTACCCAATGAAACAAATATAGGCTGTGGACAATTCTGATAAACAATGCGTATGAAAAAACTCTTATTTTTGGTTTTATGGTCATTTATTACAGGCTTTGCTTCTATAAAAGCACAGCAAACCATTGTTGTAACGGGTGAAATCGATATACTCGGGGATGGCGAGTTGGTATCGTTGGTATGCCTGAATGGTTTGAACGAAGTTGTAGCTGAGGACAGTGCTTCTGCGAAAAATTTTGAATTGGTATTTCAAGCGTCTCAATCGAACTTGTACTCTCTGAATTTTGGTGATGATGATGGGTTTGTTATTGTTCTGCATCCGGGCGATGCCATTCAGATCTACATGAAAGAACTTGAAATCAACATTAATGGCTCTGAGGAAAATTCGAAAAATGCCAAGGTAATGATGGAAAGCAATTACCTGTCGGATAAATATAGTCTAACCTATTCCGAATACCTAAACACCGAGGATAAAAACTTTCAGGCATTGATTGAAGATGAATTGACACACCTGATGGACAGGTACACTAAACTTATTAAAGGGTTTATTAATGAGAATCCTTGTTCGCTGCTGAGTTTACTGTACCTCGAAGAATTAAATATTGATGCTGATCTCGCATTTTTTCAACTGGCTGCCAATTGCCTCACAACTCAATACCCCGATAATGTTCATGTAATTGAGCTCAAACGTAAAGTTGAAGCAAAAATGCGTGTAGCCAACGGAAATCCTGCCCCCGAAATTGCATTGCCTGATACGAATGGCAGCATTATGAAATTATCAGACCTGAAAGGTAACATTGTCCTCATCGATTTCTGGGCAAGCTGGTGTAAGCCATGCCGGCAAGAAAGCCCGATTATGGTTGCTCTTTACGAGAAATATAATAAATCAGGCCTGGTAATTTTGGGTGTTAGTCTTGATAAAGATTTAAACAGTTGGCTCGATGCTATTCAAAAGGATAAACTTACATGGTACCATGTGAGCGACCTTAAAGGATGGGATAGTGTTGTTTGTGATGATTATTCCATTGGCGGGATTCCGTATACCGCGATAATCGATAAAGATGGTAAAATATTGGCTACAGGTTTACGTGGCGAAACTCTTGAGAAAAAACTCGAAGAGATTTTTGGCTTTTAATATTGGCACACTCAATTATGGTCAAAAGACCTTATTTTCTTTGAGTACCCTATTGCCCTAGCTTATCGAAGGATAGAAAGTTCAAAGGGCATTACTATTACTCATTTCAGGCTGTTTTTGCATTTATTAGTTTATGAAAATACATGGCAAACGACCGGTACAAAAAGTGTGTCCATTTACCAAAGGGAACAATGATGAGCGCCCATTGGGCAAGTATTGTCAGGTGAAACAAATACAGCCACAAATTGCTCTCGATAAGCCCCAGGTCGATGAACAGACGTACAGCAAAGGCGGTAAAACCCATCAGGAAAAGCCAGATTACAAAGAACCAATCGGATGGTTGCGAGTGTTTGCTCAGTTCTTTCTTTTTACGGATACGTGCATTTACAAACAAAAAGGTAATGGTAAATACAGTTATACTCACCGCATATCCAAAAATATTCACCAGCAAATATTCGGTTCCAAACCAGTCGAGAAATACAGTGGTCATGAGCAGTGCCATATAACCCAAGACCAGAATAAAGTGCATGAACCAGCGCCCTTTGTTATCGTCGCAACCTAAAGCGCGTTTTTGGGTAAACATGTGCAGGAAAAAATCACCCAGCGATTGCAGGTAAATTTTAAAAGGAATTTTCTTACCGGGTTTTATCACCGTGAAATACCACATCCTGATCATGTTGGGCATAAGAATTACCAGCAATACGCCACCAATGGCAAACATTTCAAAGTAATGACCAAAGTGCATTATGCTTTCGGTGTCGAAGTCCTGAATGGCAGCAAAGCCAATTACACCGGCCAGCACAACAATCATGGCAATAATGGTAGCTGCTGCCGAACGGTAGAACATGCCGGCCAGGCCTGTCCAGTCGTATTTTCCCATCAGCCAGCGGCGCAGCGACATCATGAGTTCGCCCGGGTTGGCGGTTTGCGGACAGTGCTCGGAACATTCACCACAGTAATAACACAGCCAGGGTTTCAGCGAGGCCGAAATTTCGTCAGAATTACCAACGGCACTGCTGCGCACCATACTTCGCGGAAAAGCATCTTTTTCGTCGGCTAATGAACAAACTGCCGTGCAAGTGCCGCAATTGTAGCATTTATTATAATCGAATGCTCCGTAACTTTTCAGTTGTTTTCCGAATTTGGGGTCTATCTTACTCATTGTTCTTCAGTTTGTAATAGTAGTATTCGTCCATATCATCAACCCTCGATATTTTCACAAAGCCATATTTCAGTAATGTCATCAGCAGAAACACCACATCGTCTTTTTTCATTTGCGTGGCAGTGCACAGTTCAGCGATGCTTTTTTCGCCCTCTTTCAACTGGTCGAGAATCTGCTTTTTGTCGCGGGTAAACTGTTTAAGATTGTCTTTTACCTTGTCGGAAACCTTGTGTGTTTCGCGGAGTATTTTATAGGTCTGTTTGTTTTCGGTAATCATAGCTGTTTCGGTTTATTGTGCTAATACATCAATCATGCTTTCCATTTCTTTGTTGGTAAACGATATCAACTCGATGGAGTCGGACGGGCAAACGGGCAGGCACATTCCACAACCTTTGCAGTTGCTTTTGCTTATTTCAGCCACTTTTTTGCCGTTGAAATCAATCGTGCTTATCGCACTGAACGGACAAGCGTTTGTGCAGGCATTGCACCAGTTGCAGGTTTCTTTATCCACATAGGCCACTATGGGTTCCAGTTGTAATTCGCCTTTGGCAATAATGGAGTGCGCTTTGGTGGCGGCTGCAATGGCCGAGTTCACCGATTCGGCAACATTTTTAGGTCCCTGGCAAGCTCCGGCAATGGTAACACCGTCGATTACGGTTTCAACCGGACGCAGTTTCATGTGTATTTCGTTGAAGAAATGGTCGCGGCCTTTGGGTAATTTAAAAATATTGCCGATAGTTTCGTCCTTATCGGGAACCATACCGGTAACCAGCACCACGAGGTCAACTTCGGCTTCGTGTTCACGTTTTTCGAGCAATAAATCAACCGCTTTCACGCTGAGTTTATCGCCGGAAGCTTCCACCACAGGCGGTTTCTTATCGAGAAACTGCACGTAGATATCGCCTTTATCGTTGGTTGCTTTGTAAATAAGCTCTTGTTTTCCGTAACTGCGAACACCCCGTGTGAAGTGATAGCATTGCAGGTTGCTGAATTTGGCTGTTGCATCGAGCGAGGTTTGCATGGCAGCAGTGCAGCAAAAACGCGAACAATGCTTGTTGTCGCCTTTCACCTGTCGACTGCCCACGCAATAGATAAATGCTACCGAATTAATTTCTTTATCGTTTACCACGAGTTGTTTTCCACTACTGTTTTGTAGTATTGCTTTAAACTCAGGTAAGGTAATTACGTTGGAATGACTGTGATAGCCAAATTCTCCTTCTTCGGGGGTGTAGGTGTCGAAACCGGTGGCCAGCAAAACAGAACCTACCGTAACTTCGCGATTTCCGGCCGGCGAGTTGAGTTTCAGTGTGAAATTACCAATACTGCCACTGCTTTCGGCAAGCATGGTTTCGGTGAATAGTTCAATGCGGCTGTTGTTGGCTATTTCAGCTTCGAGTTGTTTCAGTAAGTCGCTGCCCGATTGTTTTTCGGGGCTGATAACGTCCATTGTTTTCAGTTTGCCGCCAATTTCTTTCGATTTTTCGATGAGATACACTTTGTCGTTCATGCCGGCAAGGCTTAGTGCAGCTTTCATCCCGGCAACACCGGCACCCACTACGGCCACCGAGCGTTCCGATTTTATTGTAATGGGGTTGAGGGCTTCAGCCAGACGTGCTTTGGCAATGGCGGCCTTTACTATCTGAATGGCTTTTTCGGTAGCCCCTGTTTTGTCGTCGCTGTGTGCCCACGAAGCTTGTTCCCTGATGTTGGCATGCACGTAGGTGTAGGGGTTTAGTCCGGCGCGTTCGCTTACGTTACGAAATGTAGTAAGATGCAGTTTGGGCGAACACGAAGCCACCACCACACCGCTCAGGTCGTTGGCCTTAATGTCGGCATCCATGTCTTTTTGGTTGGTATCGCCACAGGCAAACATGGTGGTTTTGGCCAGAATTACCGCATCTTCGTCTTTAATGGCTTCTTTAACCTTCTCGATATCAACATAGTCGGAAATATTTCCGCCACATGCACATATATATATACCTAGTTTCTTCTTCATTGTTTCGTGTTGCATATTACTGGTTTAAATAGCTTATGGCTTCGCCGGCGGCAGCACCGGCCGACAGAATGGAATCGGGAATGTCTTTGGGACCGGTGGCTGTGCCGGCAACAAACACGCCTTCGATATTTGTTTTCGATGGACTAAGCAATGGGCTGGGTTGTGCCACATAGTTGAGCACGTCGAGTTCAAGCTTTTTACCTTCGAAAAGATTACCGGCTTCAGCATTGGCGATTACACCTACCGAAAGCACTACCATATCGTGTTCGGCTTCCTTGAGTTTTCCGGTTGCTATATCTTCGTAGCGCAACGAAAGATTTCCGTTGGGTTTTTCGGTGATTTTGCCAATTTTTCCTTTTACAAACCGAACACCCATGCTAACTGCCTGTTCGTAAAATTCATCGTAACCCTTGCCAAATGCACGAATATCGATGTAATAAATCGTAATATCGGCCATGGGCAGTGCACCCATCAGCAACTGAGCCTGCTTGATGCTGTACATGCAGCATATTTGCGAGCAAATGGGGTTGCCCACCGAATCGTCGCGCGAACCGGCACAAAGAACATAGGCCAGTTTGTCGGGCACTTTTCCGTCACCGGGACGCAATATGGTGTGAAACGGACGCGTGGGAGCCAGTTGTCGTTCCATTTGCATCGAGGTAATCACATTTTTTGCACTTCCATACGAATAACGCGAAATTTTCAGCGGATCAAACAGTTTGAAACCGGTTGCAACAATGGTTGTTTTTGCTTTCAGCACATACTCGCGGGGTTTCTGCGTGAAGTCGATACAACCCGGAGGACATACTTTTTCGCAGGCTCCGCAAAGCGTACAATTATCAATGTCGATGGCAGCAACCTTGGGGCTGCAAATGCTGAACGGGATAAAAGCGGCTTTACGACCGACCAGATTGTACTGATATTCGTCGCGCACCACTACAGGGCATGCTTCTTCGCACAACTGGCAAGCTGTGCAATCGGCCTCGACTACGTATCGCGGACGACGGGTTACCCGTGCTTCGAAATTCTTTTCACCCAGCTTTTCGATGGAGAGCACATCGGTTTCGGTAAAAATACTGATGTTGGGGTGCCTAGATATTTCCGACACCTTTGGGGTAGTGATACAGGCTGCGCAGTCGAGGGTGGGAAACACCTTGCTCAGCAATATCATTTTGCCACCAATCGATAGTTCTTTTTCCACGAGGGCCACCTTGTAGCCGTTGTTGGCCAGATTCAATGCGGTTTCGCCGCCGGCAATACCGCCGCCAACCACCAATGCATCGAAATTCAGGATTTCAGGCTCTTTTTGCATAAATTATTCCTGCGATTTTAATAAATACTCGTTAAAACTTTTCACCTGTTTCACGAACGATTCGCTGCACACCGAGCAAATGGCTGCCATGCGCAGGCGTGCAGGGTCGATGTTTTGTTCTTTCATCAGGTTGTGGGTTTGCTCTACCAGATGTCCGGTTTTTTCGGTGCAACTTTCGCCATAGGCACAGTCGCTGCCATCGGCGGCAATAAACACACCGTCGAAACCTTTGTCGAAAGCCCGCATTATCCACTTTGGCTTAATGCTGCTCGAGCAACGCATTGCTATGGTATAGACCTGCGGTGGATAATGCAGTTTAAGCAGACCCGCCATGTCGATGGCAGGGTCTGATATTTTTTCGGTAGAGAAAACCAGGATTTTCGCGCTTTTTTTAGCCATGTTCCGTGGTGTTAGATTTCGTTTTTACGCATGTAAATTTTGTAGTAACCGTTTTCTTCCAATGTACCCAGATAATCGTGTCCCTGTTTGTTGCACCATTTGGGAATGTCGACACGGGTTCCTTCGTCGGCAGATAGTATTTCCATGATTTCGCCTTCTTCAATGGTTCCAAGGGCTTTTTTTGCTTCGAGTAGTGGTCCGGGGCAGGCAGTTCCGCGTGCGTCAACCGTTTTTGCTACCACTAAGTTTTTCAGTTCTTCGTTTGTCATTGTTTTAGAGTTTTATGGTTAAAAATTTTGTGTTTTAATATTTCAATTATTGAAACCGGTCGCCGAGCGGAGTCGAGGTGCCGGTGTTATAATTTCTACACTTCCACCTTGCCGCCACCTCGGCTCCGCTCGGTGGCCGGTTTGGTGTTCGGCAATTAAATAAACAACTGCGCTGCGCTTTCGCCGGCATCTGTAACAAATGTAGCGGCTCCAGCATAGGTCAGATGCGGATAGTCGATAAATTCTTCTTTCTTGAACCCCATCAGGCCCATCGACATTTCGCAAACGATGATTTCAATGCCGAGTTCACCGGCTTGTTTGAACATCTCGTCGAGCGACAGTACGTTGTGTTTTTTCATCAGATATTTAATCATCATAGGGCCCATACCGGCCATGTTCATGTTCGACAGTTTCAGCTTGTTCTTGCCTTTTGGCAGCATAATGCCAAACATTTTAGAGATGAAATCTTTACCCTTTGCTGATTTATTCTTGTCGCGCAAAGCTGATAATGCCCAAAACGAGAAGAAAATTTTCACTTTGGTGTCCATGGCTGCAGCGGCGAGCGAAATAATCATTCCGGCCATAATTTTATCGAGGTCTCCCGAAACAATGGCAATCGAAAGCTGGTCTTTGCGGTTGTTTTCGAGTTTTGCAAGTTTCTTGCCCATTTTGTCGAGCTGAGCCTGCATCTGGCTGAGTTGTTGCTGAAGTTCTTCGTTCATATTCTTAATTGTTAATGTGTTACAATTTAATTAAGAACAAAGTAAGAATTTTAACTGATATAAAATCCCTTTTTCTTATTGATTTGTGTTTTAATTAAGTGTGATATATATCACACTTGAGTAATGATATTTTTATCAAGAATTCTTAAAGACTTGGATGAGGAAAATTAGTGACAACAAATGAAATTTCAAAATTGAAATTTTCCCAACTCTTAATTTCTAATTTAGTCCTTAATACAACGAACACTGAGGAAATCGTTTTTACTGGTGAAATAACGTGTGGCAGAGCCATGCATTATGTAAAAGTACCATGATTTTTCTTCATTGCTCTCAGAAGATAACCACCAATAGCCACAGTACTCAATATGGTTGTACTCATAAAGCTCTGTACAATAACCGCCCAAAAGACCATCAAAACCACTTCTACCCCCAACTTTAAGCGCCTTATAGCCTTTAGCACCATAATTGCCAACATGGCTTATCAAAGTATCAAATTCGTTTTTTGTTGGCAAATGCCATCCATTCGGGCAAGCATTTTTTGCAGTGCTCCAATTGTACAATCTTCCGTATTTGTCACAATTTGGAAAGCTATCATCGTAGCAAAACGCAACAGCTTCAGTAATGTAATTCAGGTTTTCTGCCATCCAGGTTTGTGACCCTATGGTAATGGTTTTATAGGTTTTACCATCGCGAGAATCGGTGAATGTACCCGAAGCTTGCGATTGTGCTTTAATTGTAATTGCAACTAAGGCAATCGTGATTAATAATAGTTTACTTTTCATAGTTGTCAACTTTTAAGTACTGTAACATCAGGTTTTTTGAACGGTTAATTTGGATTCTAACATATTCTAGTTATTGCACGTCGCTGAAAGCATTAATATTGGCAGTAGTAATTTGCCATTTCCCTTCCGATGTCTTAACCCAGTTTATCGTAAATACTCCATGCGGATGTCCGATTACCGAGTCGTTCACGACAATATCGAGACCGTAATTACCTGTGTAACCGGCTCTGTCGATACTCGACCATTCCTGTAGCTTTTCAACTTTCATGTTTTTTACGTATCGGTGAAACGGACCGATCCAGTTTTTTGACAGGTCTGATGTATTCAGCACCACCAGTTCATCATCAATGAGTACCACCTCGTCGGCGAACAGGTTTCTGATGGCTGCCGAATCGTTGTTGTTCCACGCATTTTGCCAGTTTTCGATAAGCGAGTCAATGGGTGCTTTTTGAATCGAAGATGTTTCGCTTGGATTTTGGTTGCAGGAAATCAATATTCCAGCTACGGCAAGTAAAAGAATCATTTTTTTCATTGTTTTGTTTTTTAAGTTAATAATTATGGATTATTTGTTGGTTTAATAAAATTGCTTTTTTCATTCTCATTTAATCTTTTACACAACGTATGTATTCACCATTTACATAGGCAGAATTTGTTGAATACAATGAAACCACCTCATTGAATATTGCAAAACTGTAGCAATCGGATGTTCTCCACCACGTCATCATTCCCATTCCATCAAACACCCCACCAAGGTCAGCATTGCGCATACCCCCGGGGTAGGCAGTAAAACCGCTTTTGTTTCTGAATGAACTGTAATCGGTGTTACCGGGTGTGCCGGGTACGGTTGAATTATCCCACAATGTGGTTGATGCCATGGCTTTTGCGATTTTATTCTCGAAATTTGTATTGTCGTAATTGTAATAGTGGCTAATCAGATAGTTCTGCATGGTAGTCCATTCATCGTAGCTTGCAACATGCCAGCCTTCGGGTGCTATGCCCCTTGGGTCGCTAACTGCGTACCAGTTATACATTACCCCGTAAGTATCTGCGTTAGCAGCATAGTTGTTGTAATAGCAAAATGCACCTGTGTTTAGACTGTACCAGGTTGAATTATCAATAACATTGGGAATTGGGTCGCCATTGTTATATTTGGTTGTCCTGAGGTTTTCAACCAGCCAGTATTGATCGCCGATTTTTACACTGTGGTATATATTTCCATCAGCATCCATTGCCCATTCGGGGTTGAGGCTTACGTGTATATAGTCGGTTTTTGTGACGGTGGAGTCTCCGTAATTATTTGTTGCTGTTAGCGTTACTGTGTAGTTGCCGGGAGTTTCGTACACATGATAAGGATTCTTTGCGGTTGACGTGGTGTTGTCGCCAAAATCCCAAAAATACGATGCGCCATTGATTGTGGTATTTGCAAAATAGACTTCTTCGCCGGTATAAACTTCGGTGTCATATACAATGAAATTGGCGATAGGTTTTCCGGGGCGGAATCCTGATACGGAGTAGAAGACACTTACGCGCTTTGAAGTTGTCAGCCCTGCAAGATCAATTACCATGATATCAACTATTGCCGAATCGAGATCGGTTTCGAAATGCAGGCTTATAATTTGGCCGCTCGAGTAATTCACCGTATTCGGGTTTAAAGCGATGATGGGCAATTCGACACCATTTTTTTTAATAGAAATTTCTTTAATGCCGTTGGGGGCAGCTACGAGAAACATAATTTCGCCATTCCAATATTGATCAGTGTTGCTATAGGGTTTAACCACAGTGTCTTCAGAAACTATGTACTTATGTTGACTGTAGCTCCAATTCTCAAGCAGAATCCATGGCGCAGGCTTATCACCTATGTCAACTTTCTCACATGAATAGAACATTGCAAACGCTATTATGGAGGCAACAATAATTATGTGGTTTCTAATGGTTTTCATGATGATTATGTTTTTAAATTATTCATAATTACGGTTAAACAATGGCCATCCGGTTTCGAGTCCGGCTTTCAAAGAGAAATACAGTAGAAATGAACTTCCCATGCTTTCATGATAGGGGCGTATTCCCGGAAGCATCCCAATCTCGAACATCCAATACCCCGAAAACGCATTCAGACGGTTCATTTCGATCCCTATGCTGAAACCGGGCTTCTGAATATATTGTGTTGGAATGTAACCTGGAAAAACCTCATTTCCTTTTTCGGTGAGAAAACGGTAGTTAATGAAAGGTGCATACACTATATCAATGTACATTTTACGCATTCCGATCCGGTCGGTTCCTTCACGGGTGCCGGGCGATCCTACATTAAATACTTTTGTGGTACCAATGCCAAGATGAAACATGGTGTACCGGCTTGAACTGAGGATATTTTGCGTACTATAGCTGTAATAATATGATTGCAATTGTGTTGGGTATGGGTAATGGCATACGGGCACAGTGTCGAGACCGTCAGTCGGGAATGCCAGTTGCATATTGGTTACTCCGAAACGGATCTGGTTATAAGTAGCCGCGTTTCCTTCGCCATAAGAGTACACATCGTACGCATTTCCTCCTTCGTAATCTCTGCCCCTGTAAAAGAAAGAGCCTTTTCTGCTTACTTTCGACGAGAATGTCAAAGCTCCGTCAAATTCCAAGCGACTGAAAAAGTTGTCGAGCAGCTGGTATTCGTTTTCATCGCTGAGGGCACCACGGAACCAATCCTGTATGGCGCGCTCGTAATAGACATCCAAAGCAATGCGGGGTTTGAAATAGTGCAGCGAAAACTCCAGCGTTTCTCCATAACTGCCTGCCATCGTAAACCACGAGGCTGCCACCACAAACGAGAAGTTTCTGTTGGTGGGAGGAGGAACCAGCCCGAAATGTTGCCGTTGGTCCTGTGCATTCAGAGAAATCGCCCAAGCAATAACTGAAATTATGACGAAAATGATCTTTTTCATGATTCACATTTTTATTGTTTCAGAATTAGTAATTTTTAATGCAGCGAACACTATAACCATTTGTTTTCCATGAAGTGTATTGTTCAACCAAATTTGTTGAGAATGTAAAACAATAAGAATATGCCATTTCATTGTCTTCAAATACGGTGGTTGATGACCATAGAATTGACGTCCACTTGAGATTGCCAAACTCATCTTTTTCGCTATTATAAAAACCTGCAGGTAATATTCCCAAGCCAGATTCATTATAGGAGTATTCAATATTTTCATCATAATAAAATGCTCCTGAGGCTTTCAGTTTTGCACCGGCATTAGCGCCTCCATTATTCATAATAAGTAAGTTCCATTCGATAGCATCTGGCAGGTGCCAGCCTTCAGGGCAAGACGTCATTGCAGTTTCCCAATCGTATAAGTACCCAAACTTTTTCACGTGTTTGTCCTTGTATTCATAAGCAAAATAATTTCCGCTGTCTGGAGCAAAAGCCAGGTTTTCGGCAAGCCAGGTAACATGATTAATGATAACGGTTTTGTACACTTTGCCGTCGCGGGTGTCGGTGAAGCTTCCAAACTCCTGGCAGAACCCGAACGATACAGACATAGCAAGGGCTAACAAAAGAATTGCTTTTTTCATTTTTTTCTGGTGTTATTGCTTACTTTGTTAAGGCGTCAGCACTCCTTTAATTACAATCAAATGGTTTTCTGCTTTGCAGTGGAAAGAATATTTTATCTCACTTTTTAGTGAACTGATCGAGCATTTCGGGTAAACAAGTGCTAAAAACAATCCCGTCGAAATGGCCGCCTTCAATTTCGATGTAGTGATATTTGATTTTTTTCTTGTCGAGCTCTTTCTTTAGCTTTTGGTGCTGCGGTACAATGAAGTCGAATTCGTCTTTTGTTGCCATTGCCATATATACAAACTGATTGCTCCCTTTTTTCATGTTGCTGACAATTTCGAAAACATCGGTTCCCCGCGATTGGTAACTGTTTTCATCGCCAAAAGCTTCGCGCACACTGCTCATGATAAAATTCAGGGGCGATTCAGGTGTAAGCGGAATATCGTAGAATGGTGCATTGATGGCTCCACACATGTCTGCAATAAAAGTAAACCGTCCCGGGTGCTTCAACCCGACAAGAAGAGCTCCGTAGCCACCCATCGAAAAGCCACCTATGCCTTGCCACGACGGGTCGGTTTTGTATTTCTTGTCGATGTACGTAAACAATTCTTCGGTCATGAAACTTTCGTATTTAGCCGTAGGATTCGAGAAAGAATTAACATACCAGTTTGTACCGGCATCTGGAGTTACTACAATAATCTGCCTGTTTTTCAGTTCAGATGGCAAATTTGTCTCAAGAAAACTATCGTTGTTGCCTCCCCACCAGTGCAACAGATACATTACGGGATAAACCTGCGTAGTATCGTAACCAGCCGGCAGAATCACTGTGGTGGCCACTTTCCGGTTTAAAATGACAGATTCAATTGAATCTGTTGTAACTGTCTGCGCTTTAGTAAGGCTGGCAGCCAAACAGCTAATGAATAATATAAAGTAAATCTTTTTCATGGGCTTAGTGTTTATAAATTTTATTTATGGCTTCAGTTCTCGACTGAACCTGGAGTTTTTCGTAAATATTCCGAATATGTGTCCGGACAGTTTCGATGCTGATAAAAACTTTTGCAGCTATTTCCTTATAGCGGAACCCCTGTGAAAGCAGATCCAGAATTTCGCGTTCACGTTGGCTTAAAACATGTATTTCATTTGAAATTCTGGTTTTAAGACTGAATTGTTCAATTACCCTACGGGCAATTTGCGGTGACATGGGTGAACCTCCTGAATGTATTTCAGCAATAGCCGAAATTATTTGTTCAGGCCGGGAGTTTTTCAGAAGATACCCTGTTGCGCCTGAACACAAGGATTGAAACACCGACTCATCGTCATCGAAAATGGTGAACATCACAAATTGTATTTCGGGAAATTTTGATTTTGCTGCCTCAACACATGATATTCCGTTCATGCCCGGAAGTTCTATATCCATTATTACCACTTCTGGTGTATTGACTTCCAAATCATGCAAAAAAGCCTCAGCATTAGCATACCCTTTTACCAGCAGACAGTCAATTGCTTGCCCGACAATATTTTCGACCGATTTTCTCAGATCGTGGTCGTCTTCAACTATGCTAACTGAAATCATCGCTTTTTTTATTACAAATGTACGCTCACTAAAAACTGAATACAATACTACTTTAGTGGTAATTTTTATTTGGTTTATAGCGGAACTATTAATGTTACTGTTGTCCCTTTGTTCTTGGCGGAATCGAATGTAATGCTACCCCCGCAGGCTGTAGCCCGCTTATTCATGTTCCCGATGCCGGTGCTGAAAACTCCTGCTTGTTCTAAGTCAAACCCGATACCATTATCCGTAATTTGCAATCTAATTTGATTTTCAGTCAGGCTGATTTCAACAAAACACGATGTTGCCGAAGCGTGCTTTACAATATTGTGCAATGCTTCTTTCAGGATAAGAAAAAAGTTCTGCCTTAATAAAGGCGAAATGTTTATTTCCTCATGCACCGAAGGGAAATTTATATCACATTCTATTCCTGAATCTTCGAAGAAATTGTTACAGTAATTGCGAATATACGCCAGCAGCGAGCTGATGTTGTCGTATTTCGGATTAGTCGACCAGATGATTTCCCTGAAATCGTCGATAACCCGCCGCGAAAGCAACGAAATCTGAGTTAGCTTATTCAGAGAACTCTGACTGTCTTTAATTTCGCTTTTCAACGATTCGCTGAGCAACGATATCTTCGACAGCGATGCTCCGGCACCATCGTGAATGTCTTTCGACAATGCTGATCGTATTTTCTCAATTTCTTTTAGCTTGTTTAGCTCTTCAATTTTCTTTCGGTATTTCAGGTACAGAATAAATCTGATAATTACAGCCAGAATTGTAACGACTGCGGCAATTGCCAGTGCGATAAACCACCATGTTTGCCAAAATGGAGGCTTAATGGTAAAACGATAGGCGAGGGGTTGATTATTCCAAACACCATCGTTGTTACATGCCTTGACTAAAAATGTGTAGTCTCCGGGTTCAAGATTTGCATATTCCGCCTTGGTTTGCTCCGATACAGGCGACCAATCTTTTTCTAACCCTTGCAGCATCCATTGATACTTCACAGCATCTGGATTAGTAAAACATATAGCTTCAAATTCGAAAGTAACATGGTTCTTATCGTATGGCAGGCAAAGATTTACAGGTAAACGAAACCAAGGACTTACTGAATCGCAGAATTTGCGGAATTCCGAACTTTCCCAGTTTACATCTTTATAAAAGAGTTTTATTTTTCGGATATTTACTATGGGCGGTTTTGTATTGGGTGTTAACTGAGATGGATCCAGCCTGATCAATCCCTGGGTGGTCGCGAAATATAAATTCCCCTTTTTGTCGGTATTAATATTTTGTGCACCAAGCGATGACCCTATAAATCCGTCACCTTTCCCGTAATATTTAATTGATGAAACCGAACCATCCTGTGTAAACGAAATCAAATCAAAACCCTGATTGTAGCCGGCGTACATATTTCCCTTGTTGTCGAAGCCAAGAGAAACATAGTAACCTGATGAAAGTCCGTCTTCAGTAGTCAATAACCGCTGTCCGTGGGTATCGACAAGCAGAAGACCACCGTACAAAGCAATCCAGACACGGTTCCATTTGTCAACAGCGATATCATCAGGGCTTATACTGTTCTTGGGATAGGTTGTATAGGAGTACATTTTTCCATCCCATTTAATATATCCGGCATTTGCAGCAAACCATACATTCCCGATATTGTCGCTTGTAATACTCAGTATAGTCCCTGCTTCGGCACCTATTTCTTCAGCACTTACTACAGCAGAGGTTTTTCCATCGAATCGTATCAGGGAACTGCCATTGGCTGAAAACCAAATGTATTTGCCATCATTATACGCGATATACGGAATTACATCGCTTTCCAGATCAAACATGTTGTTCAATTGATAACCATTACTGCTGTTAGCATCAAAAAGGCCCTGATATGTAAGCACTATTACCTGATGCTCGTTGGTTTCGAAAAATCCCAAAGTTTCACGATTGTCGGGTGCATCAATATATAGAATTTCGGAGCCGTTAAATTTGCAAACCTGATCTGTTGGAGTAGAGAACCAGATGTTACCCTGTGAGTCTTTAAAATTAAAGTAAACTTTCGATGATTTCAATCCATCTTTTTCGTTAAGGCATATGAATTTTTCCCCCATAAATTTTATTAGCCCGAGCCCCCTTGTAGCCAACCAAATGTTATTTTCGTTATCCTCCGTGACCCAAAAAACAAGCTCGATGGGCAAACCGTTTTGCTCATTAAAATGCTTGACCTCACCATTGCTGCTTACTCGCCATAATCCAAACTCTGAAGGAACCCAGAGGTTGTTTTCATGATCCTCACAAACCCCCGATAAAAACCAATACCCAACTTCAGCAGGCATATCGAGATAGGTGATTACTCCATTTTGAAGGGTGAAAATAGAAAGCTTCTGGATTTTAGCGTCAAACGACAGAAAAAACTGGGTGTGATCGGCAGTTTCATAAAACAGATTTAACCAATTCTCCGATACTTCAGCCGGGACCCCGGGATTGTATTCATTCAGCACGGTGTCGTTTACTATGTACATGTTCCCCAAGGTATTTACTATGATATCCCCGTCTCCATTTTTTACGACCGAAAGCAATAACGATTCAGGTGCATTTAGAAAAGGGTTCACGGGAGTGATATCATGAAACCGGTTGTTTTCGAAATACAATAACTGTCGGGTTTCATCAGCATTCCATAAAGCAATCCAGAGTCGCCCTTTTTTATCGAAGGCAGTGGAAGCCCATTGCCCGGGTAATGCAAGACCATCTTTTGATGTGTAGTTGGTAAATTTTAGTCCGTCGTAAATACTGATGCATTTCAGGCTTAGAATCATTAACCTGCCGTCGGGCAATTCGACTATGCTACCTGTATTGTTATCACCAAGGCCGTCTTTTTCGGTATAGTTGTCAAATGTATTCCCATTGAACCTGTAAATTCCATTGCCCATAGTGGTAGCCCAAAGATATCCCCGGCTGTCCTGAATTATTTTTGTAACATCATTCGACTTCAGCCCTTGATCGGCGCCAAACTCCCAAAACTGATATTGCTGGGCGTTTAAAGTTACAGATTTAATTATCAGAATTATAAATAAAACATTGAACTTCATGCGATTCATGCCCTGAAATATTATTTTTTGTCGAAGATAATGATATTATTTGTTGAATTCTAATATATAAAGGCTAAGTTGTTTTTTAAACTTTAAAATGTGTATGAATATCACTGATTAATATCATTTTGCCTGTTGATTAATACTATAGATAGCATATTCGTTTGTATTGCTAATTAATTTTTGTATTTTGTCTCGATAATTCAAAGAGATGAACCATAACTGCAGTTTTTGCGAACATAAATCGGCTGCTGCTCACAAACTGAATAATGATGAACTGTCTGCTTTGTCAGCCAACTGTCTTACGGTGAAGTTTAAAAAAGGAGACAATATCATTCGTCAGGGCACATATTCAACCAATGTAGCCTACCTGAAAAGCGGGCTCGTGAAAATTCATATGGAAGGACCCTATCACACGCAGGTAGTGCGTATTGTGAAACCCCGCAATTATCTTGGCCTGCCCACTACTTTCGGCGATAAAATCAATCAGTACTCGGTTACTGCGATTGAGTTTTCAGAAGTGTGCTTTATCGATATTACCACATTCAGGGATTTACTCAACAACAGCCCGGCATTCTCCAACCAAATACTGATAGAGCTTTGCAGGGGTGAACTCGAATCGTACCAGAAATGCGTAAACCGCACTCAAAAGCAGGTTCGCGCTAAAGTTGCCGATGTATTGCTAGATTTCTGCGAAAATATTTATAAATCAAATTCATTTCAGTTGAATATCACTCAGGAAGATATTGGTAACCTTGTTGATGCCACAAGAGAAAGTGTATCAAGGATTTGGAATGAGTTTATAAAGGATGATATCATCAGGGTTGATGGAAAAACCATAGAAATTGTCAATATTGCTAACCTGAAAAATATCAGCCGTAAAGGTTAAAGCCCAATGACAGTTCATTTTACATCAGGTATCCGAAGCAAATGGATGCAGCTTACAGTGTACGACAAAAAACACCCTGTTGTTCTAATACTGCTTGTTGCAATTCCAGTACTGTTGTGGTTTGGTTATCTGAATATTATGAACTGGACCGATGGAAGCATTTCGAATGGCATTCCCGGATTAAAATTCTGGCTCGACAGTGAACGATATATCGATGGAGCGACCAGTATTGCACATGGTATGCCGTTGCAGGGAAGGGAAATACAGTTCACAGGTTATATGCTCCTGATTGCATTGGTTCAAAGCCTGCACCTTCCTTTATCGGTTATGGCAGTAATCCAGATTGCTATTGCATTGCTGGCAGCGGTGGCGCTGTACGATTCGTGTCGGTTGCTTTCGGGGTCGCGCATTGCGGGATTGTTTGCTGCAGCATTGTTTTTGTGCAACCCATTTATAGCGAGATGGCATATTTATATAATGACCGAATCGCTTTACACATCTCTGATAGTGCTTTGCTTCTGGTCGCTGTTGCGGCTGCTTATAAGGAAAAAACCCGTTGATTATATTGTGTCAGCAATTTTTCTGATTTCTGCCATGTTTGTGCGACCGAACGGCTGGATATTGTTACCTGTGTTCTTCATTGTGTATTTATACTCTTTCAATCTCAAAAAATGGGTGTTCATAATATCGGTTTTCGCAACAATTGTGGCATTTACGCTGACAATGGCGAAAGTTCCGGTTTTCAGAAGCTCTGTTCAGATTACTACTCCTGTTGAAAACCTGCAAAAAGGTATTACTGTTTGGGGTCACGGTGAGTTGAGTTTAAAAATGCCTCAGGATAAGGATATTGATAAAACCCAATGGACTTCGGGTTGGAAGTACATTGCTAGGCATCCATGGGTGAGCTTCAAACTGGCTGCTGCAAGAGCTGGATATTCCCTAATTCACATCAGACCTTACCACAGTACTGCTTATACATGGCATGTGGCTTTGTGGGTATTTCCGGCATATTTGCTTGCACTGATCGCGTTTATTGGCTATCGTAGAAAAACAGCTGTTTATGTTGCTTTAATGATCATTTTAGGACACTTGCTGGTAGTAGCACTTAGCTATGCTGAGCACGACTCGAGGTTCGACATTTATATATTGCCGGTTTTTTATATTTTTGCAGGACTTGGTCTATTGGAGCTACTGAAAAAAGTAAGTTCTTTAATTTCCCCGAAAGTCGACCAAGCTAAATTATAAATTGCTCACGTAAGAAGGCTTCAGATAAATCGCAGTAAATATATTGTTTTTGAGTACTAAAATCTACTTTTGTATTTCATAGCCCTTGTTAATATGAGAAAAATATTTGACAGATTAATAGTTTTTGTTGGAAGCCTTGAAATTAAAAAAGATCAATTGTCGTTTGACTTGAGCATCCTGTTTAGTATCGTTTTTTATCAAATCCTTACAAAAGTTGCGGGAAAAACTGTAACACAGATGTTAAGCCCAGCAGCAACCTTGTTCTTGTGTATGTTTTTTCTACTGATTTTATCGATGAGTTGCGGGTATTTGCACATGCTTTATGCCCGACAAAGGCGGATATGGGGTTATTTAACTATACTCGTTACGGTATTCCTCATGATGTTCCCACTGACGGTTATGAGTAGAATTGCTGATGCCGGCGATTTGGGGATGATAGCAACATTCTTGACGGGAACTGGTTTTGTCATGGGGCGCATCATAGCCCCCGATAAAATGGCATTAACCATTAAGCGATATGTTTTGTTGCTGCTGCTTGTTCCTGCTTCGGTCGGTTTGATTTTCTGGATGATAAGTTTCACAGGAGACGAGGGTTATAAAGGAGTACTGATATGTGTTTTGGGCTTTGCCGCAGTGGCTGGCTTGGGATTTATTATCCACAAATTATTCTCCCGAAGCGAGACAGCTTTAAACAATTTCTTTTTATCGCCCAATGCGAAAGGTATTGCAAAGTTCCTGATTTATTTTTTCTGGTGCGTGGCAGCCTTTGCTATATGCACTTGGCAGGAAGTACTTACTGATGCACCACAGGATTCCGGATTCTACCGGATATTTATCCTAACACTTTCAGGTATTATTCCCTACCGCATTCTTTGGGCTTTTATCCCACCCCGAAAGCTGGCGACAACCATTATTGCAACAGTTGTGCTGGTTATTAACATGCTTTTTGTTTACATGGGGTGACATAAATTAAATAAAGACTTAAATACTACTTGCGGTTTTACAGTTTAATATCGGGCAGCGACGTAAACAGTTGCATCCCTATAGTTGCATTTTCTTTAATCACTTTAAAACGGTAAAACGAAGGAATAAATACATTATTTGGATCGATAAGAAATCGCAGGCAATGCTCTGGGATGTATTCAATCAATGAGGCTGCCGGATACACCTGCAGACCGGTTCCAACCACCAGAAATATATCGGCAGTTCTCACGATCTCAACGGCATCTTCTATCAATGGAACAGCTTCTCCAAACCATACAATGTGTGGTCGCAGCTGAGAGCCCAGCGGACAGAGGTCACCTACATTCAATTCAGTCCCATTGATATCGACCACAATTTCGGGATTTGCCGTGCTGCGCGCTTTTTTTATTTCACCGTGGAGATGTAAAACCCATGTACTGCCTGCTCTTTCGTGCAAATCATCGATGTTTTGAGTTATTATTTGAACATTATAAATTTTTTCGAGCTGTACCAGAATTTTATGCGCTTCGTTGGGCTGCGCCCGAGCTACATTCTTACGCCGCTGATTATAAAAATCCAGCACAAGGGCTTTGTTTTTTTTCCACCCTTCAGGTGATGCTACTTCTTCGATTTTATGGTTTTCCCAAAGGCCTCCCGAATCTCTGAAAGTACTGATTCCGCTCTCTGCGCTTATGCCTGCACCTGTTAGTACAACCAGTTTTTTCTTTTTCATCTGATATGAATTTAATAGTGTAAAAATAGCATGAAACCCGATTATATAAGAAAAAAATGACTCAAATATGCTCATGCAAATCCGTATTTAGCGTAATAATCGAATTTGCGGCATTAATCTTGCAGATGGGTTGTAATTTTAAAAGCAAATAGTATTTTTGTCGAACTAATTATTTAATGAATATGTTTCTAGAAGGAATTCTTGCCATATCGGGACAACCGGGTTTGTACAAACAGGTATCTCAATCGAAAAACAGCATTATCGTGGAGTCGATTGAAACAGGAAAACGCTTTCCGACATTTTCTGCAGCAAAAATCAGTGCTTTGCAGGATGTTGCCATCTACACTTCCGACAAAGAAGTTCATTTGGCAGAGGTTTTTTCCAACGCTTATAATGCCATGGAGCAATTTCCCAATATCAGTCCGAAATCGGCCGATAAGGAATTATATGCTTATTTTGAAGTGATTTTACCGGATTACGACCGTGAAAAAGTATATCTTTCAGATATCCGCAAAGTTGTAAGCTGGTTTACATTATTGCATAAAGCCAACATAATTACCCGTGAAAACCTTGATGCATATTTTGAGGAAGTTAAAAATGCCGAAGCTGCTGAAAATGAAGCAGAACCAGCCGAGGAGTAATTCTTTGTTTTATCGATTAGTATTTGAATGCGATAAAAAGTTTTTCATCATTATCGAGGCGATATAAACCCATTACATCTTGCCCTAATGCGGTTACGGGGTCAAAAATCTCAACTCTGAATCCTGCCGATTTTAGTCTGTCGGGATAATCTTTACCATGCCATCTTACGTGGTCGTACTGACCGAATACTTTTTCCCTTTCTGCCGGTGTGGTTATATTTTTATCTTCGAAAGTTGTTTCAAGCGATTGATTTATAGGTACCTGCATAATTGCCCATCCCTTGGGTTTTAGAATGCGGTAAATTTCTTTCATGGCATCAATATCGTTTTCAACATGTTCAAGCACATGATTGCAAAAAACCACATCGTATGAATTGTCGGGCAAAGGAATATGCATTACATCGAAATGAAGCTCTGCAATAGGCGAAACCATATCAGCAGTAGTGTAGCTGAGTTTTTCCATTTTTTTAAACCTCCTCCTTAGCGATTGCTCCGGTGCAATGTGCAGTACCGTATATGTTTTATTGAACATGTCAGTATAGTCTCGAAGATATATCCATAATAAGCGGTGTCGCTCCAGCGAAAGGCAACGGGGGCACAAACGATTGTCGGCACCTTTATTACCGTAGGGTAGCATCTTGCGGAAACGATTCCCACAAATCGGGCATTCGTAATTTTTCCCTTTGTAAAATGGCGCTACCATTGCCGCAAAAAGATAGGAGAACTGTATCAACACAGGCCGGGGAACATTCCTAACTAAAAAGCGCATCAGCTTCTTCATGCAATCAGTTCTGTTAATGTAATTTCTTTTTTCATATTGATTTCTATCAGTTGCCTGCCGAAAACATACCATACATAACCCTTGACACAGGTTTTCCCCATAAGGCTTATAAGTTGCATATAATCGAACACCTGATTAATATGTTCCGCACTACGTTTATTACCAAATTTATAGTCAACCACAGCAATATGGTCGTCGAAACTCATTACCCTGTCAGGTTTATGAATACTTCCATCCGGAGCAAGAATCCAGTTTTCGCGGTGCAAATCAGTGTACCCAGTGAACCAGTCAGAAATTTTAGGCTGGGAAATAATTTCGGCAATTTTTTTTGTAAGTGCTGGCTTTTCTGATGCCGGAAGTAAATTCTTTGCATGTACCTGGTTTATTGCTTTTTCAATATCACCGGTATTGCGGATGTTTTCGAAAATTTTGTGATAAAGAATGCCCTGTTCTACCGGCAGGTTTTCTTCAGCTTCAAGCAGACGGGTGTAATCGCCATGGGTTACGGCCTGCTTTTTATTTTTAACTACCGGATGAATTGCTTCAATGCTGCAGCGTTTCGATGATTCTTCAATGGCCTGGGTATGTCCAACTTCGAAACAATTGGTAGAAACATCGTAATGTTTTCGCAAATCGTTGGAAAACCCATCGTCTGAGGAAAACTTTCCCTGAAGCAATGTTTGTAAAAATCCGGAAACACTGGACTCAATATTATCGTTTCTCCGAGAAGGGCAATGTATATACATTGCCTTTTTGGCACGGGTAAAAGCTACGTAAGCCAGGTTTAATTTGTCGAGATAACAATTAAGCTTTTCTTCAAAGTATTCATTGCAGAAGTCGGTATTACCTAACTCTGCGTTGTATTTCAGGGGGATGAACGGAACAGCATCGTACATGTGACCGGAGGTGTCTGCCCAAATTATTGGATAATGCTCCTTGGGCTCCAGATAAAACTCGCAAAAAGGTAAAAACACTACATCAAATCCAAGTCCTTTCGATTGGTGTATGGTTAATATACGCAGTGCATTGTCCGAATCTGGCATCTGAAGCGATTTTCTTGAGCCATCTGATTCCCACCATTCCAAAAAACCGGATAAACCCGTTCCTTTTGATCGCGAAAAGTCCGCTGCACAATCAACAAAACTATCGATAAAAGGAATACAATCAGAAAACTCGTTTAATTTGCACATGGCGATAATGCTTTCTGCCAGTGCAATTAAATCGGTTCCGGCAGAATGGTCGATCAGCGTTCCAAAATCGTCGGGAAAAACATCTGTAAGGGTCTGAATGCCAGAATGTGCGCTGATGTTCGTAATCTTGTCTTCCTCGCCTGTAAAGTGAATCAGGTAATTCAAACAAGCTGTGTACAATGCTATCGTATTCCCGGGTTCGAGAATATAACGCATTATTCCTGTTATTACAATTATGGCAGGGTTAGAAGAAAGAACCAGCGATTCACTCGATACCACAGGATATCTTAGGCGTTCATCTGGTTTTTCCTTCGACTGATGTTCAAGAATAAGAGCAGCAGCACGTTTAGCTTCGGTATGAGTGCGAACAAGTATGGCAATATTCCCGGGGTTGAAGTTTTGCAGCAGAAGGCTGTCGATTCTTTCAATGGTTTCCTGCATCGACGAAAGCTCCCAATCGGTCCCTTGTTTAGGTTCATCAGTGAAGAATTTAACACGTACATGTCCGCCAGGCCCGGCTTTCACATTTTGGGAAACTTCTGCATAATTGCTGGTAATTGATGTAAGTAGCTTGTGGTTACTGCATTTCTCATCAGTGTTAATCTGACTGTTGAAATGGTTTTGTATCATCTCAGGTACTTTGCCGAAAATAGTATTGTTGAAAGTGACAATATTTTCAAGGCTTCGCCAGTTGGCGGATAGATTCTCCCTTTTCACGCTGAACTGTGTGTTGATGTCCTCTGCAAGAATTTTCCAGCTGCCATTGCGCCAGCGGAATATCGATTGCTTAACATCACCTACCACCAACCCATAGTTGTTGCCATCCGAAATACATTCTTTAAGGAGCGGAAGAAAAGCCTCCCACTGTTTAATACTTGTGTCCTGAAACTCATCAATCAGATAGTGTTTCAGCATTATACCCGCTTTTTCGAAAATAAAAGGAGCATCGTTGTTTTCCGACATCTCCGCTAAAAACAAAGGGGTATCGCCGATAAAAAAACGATCGTTCTCATTCAGGTAGTCTGCAAGGCGTCGTTTGCCGTCAACGATAAGCCCCAGCAGGTAAATGTTGTTTCTTATTTGTTTGGCTGTAAAAAACTCCTTTCGTGAAGTATTGCACCAATCCAGGTATTTTTTACTCAATGCGTTAAGCAATGGATAAACTTTTCGCAATACCGCTTCAGGATTAGGAGCTTTTCCGATAAATTTATCTTCATTATCGATTCCATTTAAAAAATATACACCGGGTTCTTTGAAACCATTTCGTAGTTTAAGCAGAAAACCTGCCGGCCCATTGTTTTTTTGATGAAAATTCTCTGGTGTAAGATTGTGCTTAATCAGAATTTCTTCAGCCTCTGACCCTATTTTTTTAATAAAGTTTTCGTGTTTGTTTTCAATAGAAGTTACCAGAGATACCAGCTTTTTTACATCATTGCGACAGAGTTTTTTTAATCGGTAAATTTTTTCGATATATGCAAATTTCTCTTTAAACAACTCATTGAATAACTCAACTAGCTCCGACCGGAAGTCCCAGCTACCCGAAACGTCCATTTTTCGGGTTACCACTTCGAGTACCCACTCGAGCAAATCTTCATCGTTTGCTGTATCATCAAGCATTTGGTCAACAACCTGATTTACAATTGACCCGGAATCGAGCTCCAGTTCAAAATTTGAATTCAGGTTCATTTCTCTCATGAAATTTCTTAGAATACGCTGGAAAAAACTGTCGATTGTCATGTAAAGAAATCTCCCATAATCGTGCAGTATCATATTCAGCACAGCTTCAGCCTTTTTCCTTACAATTTTCTCCTGTGCAGGAGGGTTCCCATGACAAAGCTCAGCAAGGAAATCGGAATTATTTCCCGATGAAAGATTGTACAGCTCATTCAGGATTCTTTCCTTCATTTCTTCGCTTGCCTTATTGGTAAAAGTTACTGCAAGTATATGCCTGTATGCATCGGGCTGATTTACCAGTAATCGAAGGCAATCGCCTGTTAGGCGGTGGGTCTTGCCAGCACCGGCTGATGCTGAGTATACATGCAGCAGCGACATCAGAAACTCACTGTTAAATTGTTGGTTTCACATTCGGTAACAGTGACAGGAATAATCCTTTCATCAGCTAGACTTATAAAACGCACACTGTATTCTCCTACGGGTTTGGCGACACAATTGGATGCATCGTTGGCGAGGGTAAAAGCAAAAACATCATTTACATAGACTTCTGTAATTCTTCCACTGTAGTTACTTACGCAAATTTCACCTGTGTGGTTAACTTCGCAGCTTTCTTTTACACCGCATGAGGTAAGCAATACAATGGCTACAAAAAGAGGTATAAGAATAAACTTCATTTCTTTAGTTTTTCCAAATATACAAACTTTAGCCTATCTTTGAACAAAATGTTCTAAGCTTTGTTCTGAACAAAACTATTTTTCTTATGAAGTATCTGTTATTATCAATACTACTTTTACCTGTATTTCTGCTGAATTCATGTGACGTTGATGACCCACCTGATGATCCGGACGATAACGACACAATAAACACTACAGCTATAGTGAACGGAAGTTTTGAACTTTGGACTATGGAATCGCAGAATAATGTTGAATTCGAAACACCCGGTGGCGGTTACTGGGCAAGTTTGAATAACCTTGTTTTCTTAGGAGGTCCTTTGGTTGCTACCAAAACAACAAACTCCCATACCGGAAGTTATGCATTGCATCTCGAAGCAAAAGCCTGGGGCGACGACTGGGTGATTCCCGGTATAATTGCTGCCGGAATATTCGACAGTAATCAGACTATTGGTGAAAATCTTGTTATGGGAAGAGCCATAACTGTTGAACCGACTTCAATAAGTATGTATTACCGATATCTTCCTGCCGACAACGATACAGCGGTTATTTATTCCAGCCTTACAAAATACAACCAGAACCTTCAGCGTCGCGACACCATTGCTGAGGCTTATCTGACAATTGTGGATGTGGCAAACGAATATACACATTTAGTATTGCCATTTGAATACCGCAGCGCATTGCACGATCACGATACAATAAATATTATTTTCCTTACCAGTATCTCGGGCGATAAAATGAAGGCTCACGAAGGGAGCATACTCGAAGTGGATGATATTGAACTTATAGTTACTGAATAATGAAATATATTCTTACTTACCTTATTTTTTTCATTATTTCTGTTTCAGTTTTTTCACAGCCAGTTGTGATACTTGCCGGTGGGAATTTCGGAGGTGCTATTCCTGACACTAAGGTAGGCAATTCAACGGGATCCGGTGGCATCGGTTTTATAGTGGGTGCCGGAATTGACTTTAAGGCAGGCGATAGGTTTTATATCAGTCCATCGTTGTCGTATGTTGCACGGAGGTTTTCTTACGAGTCTCATCAGACCAAAGACACTGTTGTAGAAATTGAATTTCAGGGTTCCACAGCGCATATACCAACCTATTACACAGCGAATGTTTTTGGTAACGTCTTTACTCATAACATTGATCTTTCGGTAAATGTGAACTACCTGATACGCGAGAGATTTCTGCTAAATGCCGGTGCATCGGGAAAATATGCTTTTGCCGGAAACGACAATACCCATATTGTTGTTACAATTGGCGAAGGTGGTATTATTGATGATATCATTACCGACCAGAATAACTGGAATAAAATTAATCGGTTTGATGTTGGTTTTGACCTTGGTGCCAGCTTTTTACTTTCCGATGATTTTACTTTATTGGTTTCGGGTGAAAGGTCGCTGACACGGTTTTATAATGCGGGTTATATGAAAACGGAATCAGGAGGCCCTGTATCATTTTATTACACAGCCATGATAATCAAACTTATTTATTCGGTAAACTTACATAACCCGAAATTTCCAGCAAGCAGTATTTGAGTCTTGAGCCGTGTTTACTGCATCATTTCGATGCTGTTTACAATTCGCAGATGAACTTCATCCACAGTGCCCATACCATCTACCGGGTAGTACAAATGTTTTATCTTATAAAAATCAATTACAGGAAATGTTTTGTTGTGATATTCCTGCAAGCGTTTTTCAATAGCTTCGGGCGTGTCGTCGCTTCTTTTCTCGATTTCAGCACGCTTGAGCATTCTTTCAATAAGTATTTGTTGCTCAACTTCGAGGCCAATAATCCCTGCGAGTTTCATTTTGTTCTTCTGTAACAGGTTCTCCAGAATTGTTGCCTGTGCTGATGTCCGTGGGTAACCATCGAATAACATCCCTTCGCAATGAATATTTTTTGCAATAAAAGCTTCAATTATACGCGCCATAACATCATCGCTTACCAACAATCCTTTTTCAATGATTTGCTGCGCTTCGAGCCCCAATGGTGTTTTATTGGCAATTTCTTTGCGAAGAATATCTCCGGTTGATATATATTCCAGATGATACTTTTTTACAAGCATTTGAGCCTGAGTTCCTTTCCCTGCTCCAGGAGGGCCAAAAATGGCAATGTTTAACATGTTAATTATTTTAAGGTTCAATAATTTGATACAAGTGTTTCAGATTTCTTCCATATCCGTTATAATCGAGTCCGAAACCAACCACGAATTTATTCGGAATATTAATCGCAATGTAATCGATAGGGATATCCTTGCGGTATGCATCCGGTTTAAACAGCATGGTAGCAATTTTAACTTGTTTCGGCTGTTTTTTCATCAGTGTATGGTATAGTTTTTCGATGGTTTCTCCGGTATCTACAATATCTTCAACCACAACTACTGTTTTCCCTTCAATCGATTCGTTCAGTCCAATTATTTCTTTTACATCCCCTGTTGTGGCAGTACCTGAATACGATGAAAGCTTTACAAACGAAATGTGGCAAACATTTTCGAAGTGCTTGAACAGCTCTCCGGCAAACATAAACGAACCATTTAATATGCATAAAAACACAATCTGTTCTTCGGAAAGTTCAGTGCTCATACGGTCAGCCAGTTCTTTTATTGCTTTTTCCATCTTTAGGTTGTCGATGAAAGCAACGAATTCTTTATCGTGTAGTTTTATAGATTTTTGATTTTTATATGTCATATTATATTATTTTTAACCTTACAAATATAGTGATTACATTTAAAATTTAATATGAAACCAATAGTAAGTATTATCATGGGAAGTACCTCCGACTGGGGGGTAATGCAGAAAGCTGCTTCCGCTCTCAACGATTTTAAAATTCCCTTCGAAATAAATGCTTTATCGGCACATCGCACACCATTTGAGGTGGAAAAATTTGCCACCACAGCCAAAGAAAGAGGAGTAAAGGTTATCATTGCCGGTGCCGGTATGGCTGCTCATTTGCCCGGTGTTGTGGCTGCCTATACCACAGTGCCGGTAATCGGTGTCCCCATTAAAAGCTCATTTGATGGGCTGGATGCGTTGCTGGCAATAGTTCAGATGCCTCCGGGAATTCCGGTTGCCACGGTTGCTGTTGACGGGGCGTATAATGCTGCTGTGTTGGCATTACAAATGTTGGCAATTACCGAAGAAAACTTTGCAAAAACACTTGCTGAATTTAAAAATAACCTGAAGGACAAAATTGTTGCTGCCAATAATGATTTGGCAAAGTTCACATTTGATTACAGGGTAACTGAATGAAAAAAATTATTTCACTGATCTCGTTTTTTATTTTGGCGACCGGTGCTTATGCCGATGGCGACTTGCTCACTGCCGGTGCCCGCTATGCAGGAATGGCTGGTTCATCTGTTGTATTACCCGATACATGGTCGGTTTTTGGAAATCAGGCAGGCTTGGCCTACCTTCAGAATCCATCTGTGGGCTTATCTTACGAAAACAGGTTCCTACTACCTGAAACAAGTTATGGTGCTTTGGCATTTCAGATGCCGCTTCTAGCTGGAAACATCGGCTTGGGCATTAATCATTTCGGACTTACGGAATATCACGAAAACAAATTTGCACTTTCGTATGCGCAGCAATTGTTCCGCCGAATTTCGATGGGTGTGCAGTTCGATTATATTTTTCTGCATCAACCCGAAGACTATGGGAACCTGCATGCTTTTTCTTTTGAACTGGGTTTAATAGCCAAACCTAATGATAAAATTGTTATTGGGATTCATGCTGCTAATCCGATGCCGGTAAAAATTTTAAACACCGAGAATCAATATTTGCCAACAGTATTAAAAGTTGGTGTAGGTTATGTGTTTTCTAAGAGCGTAATTACTACTTTCGAGGCAGAGCAGAACCTGCAACTCGAAAAGCCAGTATTCAGACTGGGTTGCGAATACAATTCGGAGCGTCATTATTCCATTCGTGCAGGTATTGCTACAAACCCGGTGCTTTTTTCACTGGGGTTTGGATACAACCTAAAAGGTTTGCAGCTGGATATAGCGTATTCCTACCATCAGGTGCTGGGGTCAACACCACACATTTCCGTCGGCTATGCGTTTTAAAATTGTTGCCATACTCCTGCTGATAATGCCTGTTGCAATGTGTTCGTTTGCGCAAAACAACGAAATGCAATCGCTTTCTGATATTATAGAAGACATCGCGGAGTATAGCGACGAAGACCTTGATTATAGCAGCCTGTACGAGAATTTGTTTATTTTTTACAAAGACCCTCTCGATTTGAATAAAACCGATATTGAAGAGCTTGAAAAACTTCAGTTTCTTACTTTTTTTCAGGTGAGGAGCATTCTGAATTATCGCGATAAATTTGATGGCTTCAAATCGATTTACGAATTACAGTTTGTTGATGGAATCGACCAGCAAACACTTGAATATCTCCTTTATTTTGTTACTGTTGCAGAAAAGCCCGGCGCAAAGGAAGTGGATATGAGTAAATCGCTTAAGTATGGCAGACACGTTTTATTTGTCAGGACTCAGTTTACTCTTCAGGAAAAAGCCGGTTACATAACGGTTCCTGACAGCGTGCTTGCTGTTGATCCTGACAAGTCGAGATATTTGGGTAGCCCTTATAAACTGTATACCCGATACCGATTCAATTATAAGGATAAAATGTATTGGGGTATTACAGCTGAGAAGGATGCAGGTGAGGAGTTCTTTAGGGGGTCTCAACCCTATGGTTTCGACTATTATTCAGCCCATTTCCAAATAAATAAGCTGGGTCCGGTTAGAACCGCCATCATCGGGGACTATCAGGTGGAATTCGGTCAGGGACTTACCTTATGGTCGGGTATGGGGTTCGGTAAAAGTTCAAGTCCTAACAACGTCATTAAAAAAGGCAGGGGAATAACGCGTTATGGCTCAACGAATGAAAATGAATTTTTGCGCGGAGAAGCCGCTGCATTTAAAATCGGTAATTTTACCATTACTGAATTCTTTTCATATAAATCTATTGACGCAAGTACCGATGCCGACTCTACCTATGATGATGACGAAATTGTTTCGAGTTTTTTGAATACGGGATATCACCGTACTCCCAATGAGATTGCAACTAAAGACGGGATTAAGGAGCTAATCGCTGGAGGAAATGTTAATTACCGCGGCAAATGGCTTGCAGTAGGAGCAACGGTTGCAGCAGTGAAATATTCAGCCCCTTTTACGGGAAACGGTAGGTTGTATAATTTGTTTTCTTTTTCGGGCACAGGTATGATGAACGCGGGTATCAATTATGTCTCGAATTTTGGTAAATTTTCAATTTTCGGAGAAACTGCAATTAGCGATAATCTGGCTTTGGCAACCCTGAATGGGATGAGTGTAATAATGGCTCCTGAGGTTAGTCTGAGTGTTCTGCACAGATATTATGAGCCCGATTACCATGCTATTTATGCTTCTCCTTTTTCCGAAGGCAATAAACCATCGAATGAATCTGGGTTTTATATCGGATCTACCATTTACCCCAGAAAACGGTGGAGAATTGACCTCTATGCTGATTTATGGAAGTATCCATGGCTGCGTTATGGTGTTGATGCTCCTTCTGATGGTCAGGAATACTTTGCACAGATCAACTATTCTCCTTACCGGAATGTAGATATGTTTTTCAGGGCGAAATACGAAACGAAACAGGAGAACAACCCGATTACAGAATATGGAGTTCAGGATATCATTGATTATTCATCACTTAAACTACGCTATCAGCTATCCGTTTCTCCCGGATATGGATTCCAACTGAAAACACGTTTGGAATGGAACCGGTACCAACAAGATGTTGCTGAACCTGAAAACGGATTTTTGCTGTGTCAGGATGTGGGTTATACTTTCAGAAAGTTCCCGCTCGATGTTACGGCAAGAGTAGCGGTTTTTAACTCCGAAACTTATAACGCAAGATTTTACGTCTGGGAGCCTGATGTATTGTATGCGTTTTCAATACCCGTATATTACGATAAAGGGAATCAGCTCTTATTATTGCTAAAATATAGTTTTGGGGAACACTTAGATTGCTGGTTTAAAATAGCCAACACTTTCTACTGGAATAAAACCAGTGTAAGTTCAGGGCTTGAAGAAATTGAGGGGAACAAGAAAACAGAAGTCAAATTTCAGATACGATACAATTTTTAATATGTTGATTTATTCGGCAAAGGAGCATGAAAAATTCCTTAGGGAGATCGTAATTGAACCGCCCGGAAAAATGCTTGAAGCGGGTTTTACGTATCATGCTGTTATTCTTATGGCGCAAAGTATCGAGATTTTTGGAGCCTACTTCGATAATAAGCCTTTTCGATCTATTGGTCAGTCGTTAAACCGTTTTGCTCTTGGTATTGACAACTTGTTTCCCTATGCTTATCACAGGGCTAATGCTAGAAATCAATTATACAAGCAATTACGTGCATTGTTTGTGCACAGTTTTTTGCCCGGAACCAATTTACAGATAAAAGAACAGGGAAGGACTGAAGAGCATTTGGAGCAGAAAAACGCTACCATAATAATTATCCCCGCAGTACTGCACAACGATGTGCTTCATGCGGGGATAAAACTGATAAAAAAACTGAATGACAATCAGATAAACCCTAAAAAAGTATCAACCAGTCTTTTTAGTTGAAGCCTCCAAGTTTCTGAATATCTGTGCGGATGTTAATGCACATCACAGGAATCTTTTTGTAAAGATCCTTATTTTCATGCTTTTTCAGGTTTTTAATGTATTCACGGTATTTATTTGTCATCATAAGCACCAGGTCTGCCTCTACCTCTCTGATGTAATCGTAAATTGCATCGGGGTAATGCGACCCTACATCCACACGCCTCATTTCATAGTCAATCAGGTCTTTTTCAAATATCTTCTCTGCAAAACGTAAATTGTTATTCAGGGTTTTAATACGAAATGTATCGGAAACCGTAGGGTAAATAACAAACGCTTTGCTTTCGAACAAAGTGCTCAGATAACGTACCCATTGGAATTTTGCCCGCGACTTTTTTGTAGCATCCATGGGAATACAAATGCGGTCGTATTCTCCGAAGATAACCGGACTTTGAACCAAAATAAATGGGATTTTAACAAATTTTTTGACCAATTTTATGGCTTTATCAAGCGATTTGATCCCATGAGTTCCCATCACACCCAAATATGCATTGTTTTCGAGCCCGAATTTGTAAATGGCTTTAAACAAGTTGCCTGTAATGACGGCAGTATTCACTTTAATATCTTTCCCTGCCGCAAATTGTTCTGCTATTTCCTGCAATTGTTTCAGCAACTCAGGAACTTTAGAAGATTTGCTGGCAACATGAACCAGATAAATTGGCCGCTTCGATGATTTGCCAATAGCATAGGCATGCTCTAGTGCATAATTGGAAATTTCAGTGAAATCCCATGGTACTAAAATGCATTTTTCCATATATTTTAAAATTATTGGTTAGCTAAAAATAGAATAACGTAAAATTTTGAAAAAGGTTGCGTTTAGAAGCCTAAAAATGTATTTATTATAAAAATTATTCATGTTTACGAATATCTTTAATCATAAGTTGAAGGAATGTTTGTCCCATAAAATGATTTTCAAAAATGTGATAGCAAACATCAAAAGGTTTAAAATCAAAAACATCGGAGTATTTTTCTCCCAAACTAAAACCAATCCCTTCTATACATAAATTTGCGCCTAGTTCCTGAACAACTTTTACCTTGAGGTGCTCTTCCTGTTTTCCAACTTTTTTCAAGCTACCATTATCATACACATGAGTTGAAAGAAACAGGGGCATCATGTTATTGGGCCCGAATGGAGCAAACTGATTCAGAATTCTGTAAAACTTCGGAGTTATATCTTTTATTTTGAGCTCGGCATCAATTTCAATGGTTGGTATTAATTGATCTGCTTTTATGGTAGTAGCAACGTAATTTTCGAAACGGTCACGGAATTCTTCAAAATTTTCCGGTTTGAGGCTTAACCCGGCGGCATACATATGTCCGCCGAAATTTTCCAGTAAATCGCTGCAAGATTCCACGGCCGAATAGAGGTTATATCCAGTTACCGATCGCGCCGACCCGGTAATCATACCATTCGACAAGGTCATTACAATAGTAGGACGGTAGTAGGTTTCGGTAAGGCGCGAAGCAACAATCCCGATTACACCTTTGTGCCAGTCTTTCGAAAACACCACGGTGGTTTTTTTTCTTTCAGAATCAGGGTCAGATGCAATCATTCTCAGAGCTTCTTCAGTAATTTTCTGATCGAGTTCTTTTCGGTTTGTATTGAAGTTATTAATGTCGTTACCGATTTTGTCGGCAAAATGATCGAGCTCGGCTACCAACAAGTCAACCGCCATGCTTCCCGATTCCATTCTGCCTGCAGCGTTTATGCGTGGACCGAGTTTGAAAACTATATCATGTATCTGAATATGTTTGTTATTCAATCCACTGATATTGATAATCGATTTTAATCCTTTGCACGGATCAGAATTCAACTTTTGTAAACCATAATAGGCAAGAACTCTGTTTTCGCCTGTAATAGGAACAATATCGGAACCGATACTTACAACCACCAAATCAAGAAAACTGTAAAGCTCCTGAATATTCAAACCGTTGTGAATGATATATGCCTGCATGAACTTAAACCCGACGCCGCATCCCGAAAGCTCCTTGTACGGATAAGGGCAATCGCTCCTTTTGGGGTCCAAAACCGCTACGGCACAGGGCAATTCTTCGCCAGGGTTGTGATGATCGCAAATAATTACATCAATACCTTTACCTTGCGCATACCGGGCCTTTTCAGTTGCTTTAATTCCGCAATCGAGTGTGATAATAAGATTGTAATTTTCTTCAGCAGCATGATCTATTCCCTGAATAGATACTCCATAACCTTCGCTGTAGCGGTCGGGCACATAATAGCCGATACGGTTGTGATATTTTCTCAAATAGCTGTATACAAGCGCAACTGCAGTTGTGCCGTCAACATCGTAATCGCCGTAAATGAGTATCTTTTCGTTTTTTTTGATTGCTTCGTTCAGTCTTTCAACCGCTTTATCCATATCTTTCATAAGAAACGGATCGTGCAAATCGCTGAGCTCTGGTCTGAAAAATACCCTGGCAGCATCGTAGGTTTCAATACCTCTTTGTATGAGCAATTCTGCAATTGTGGCTTCTACATTGAGTTCTTTCATTAGCCTTAAAACCTTCTCCTCAGCCGCTTTCTCTTTAAGAACCCATTTTTTATCCATGCTCGTACCAACTTTAACGTAAGATACAAAATTAATAAAATTTCGGTGCTTTTTATTTATTTTTTTGAGAATAACATAAATGAGAGTATTATTTATAAAACTATATTTGTCGCACACAAAATTGCATGGTTATGAACATAATTGGATTGAGCGAGCAGGAAATAGTAAGACGCAACGCACTCAACGAACTTAGGAGTTTGAACATTAATCCTTACCCTGCTGCGGAGTATAAAGTTAATATCAGTGCCGGTACTATTCTGAGCACTTTTTCTGATGAGAATCCCGAAGAATTGAGGGATGTTTCTTTGGCAGGACGTATTATGTCGCGCCGTATTATGGGAAGCGCATCTTTTGCTGAGTTGCAGGACGACACCGGCCGTATTCAGTTGTATTTCAACCGTGATGCAATTTGCCCGAGTGAGGATAAAACTATGTATAACACCGTATTCAAACGCTTACTTGATATTGGCGATATCATCGGAGTAAAAGGCTATGTTTTCCGCACAAAAATGGGAGAGATCAGTGTTCATGTCGAAGAGTTCACATTGCTTTGCAAATCGGTGATGCCCTTACCCATTGTAAAAGAGAAAGATGGTCAGGTTTTCGACGCATTTACCGATCCCGACCTGCGTTACCGGAACCGCTCGGTTGACATGATTGTGAACCCTCATGTGAAAGAGGTGTTTCGTAAAAGAACTTTGCTTACCAATACCATGCGTAATTTTCTGAACAGCTTTGGTTTTCTCGAAGTGGAAACGCCTGTGTTGCAGCCAGTTTACGGTGGTGCAGCAGCCCGCCCGTTCAAGACCCACCACAATACCCTCGATCAGACCTTATACCTCCGCATTGCTAATGAACTGTATCTCAAACGCCTCATTGTTGGCGGTTTCGATGGTGTGTATGAATTCTCTAAAGATTTTCGAAATGAGGGAATGGATAGGTTTCATAACCCTGAATTCACTCAGATGGAATTGTATGTGGCTTATAAAGACTACGAATGGATGATGAATCTCGTTGAAGAGATGGTCGAAAATATTGCTATGGCCTTGCACGGTACGCCCGAATTGACAGTTGGAGATAATACCATAAGCTTCAAACGCCCGTGGAAACGCTACACTATGTTCGAAGCAATACAGCATTTTACTGGTGTTGATATTTCTAAAATGGATGAAAATGAGTTACGGAAAACAGCCATTTCACTGGGAGCTGAAATAAACGGAAGCATGGGGAAAGGCAAACTGGTAGATGCAATTTTTGGAGAATGCTGTGAGTCGAAACTTATTCAGCCTACATTTATTACGGATTATCCGGTAGAAATGTCGCCATTGGCAAAAAAACACCGTTCGAAAGAGGGTTTGGTAGAACGCTTCGAAGCCATTTGCAACGGCAAGGAAATTTGCAATGCTTATTCGGAGTTGAACGACCCGATCGATCAGCGCGAACGGTTCGAGCAGCAGTTGCTTCTGGCAAAACGGGGCGATGAGGAGGCAATGATGCTCGATGAAGATTTTCTGAAGGCTATCGAAGTAGGAATGCCACCTACTGCAGGTCTTGGAATTGGAATCGACCGCCTGTGTATGATCATGACCAATTCGGTATCAATCCAGGATGTGATATTTTTTCCACAAATGCGCCCCGAACGGAAGGTTGTGGTCGATGATACTGATGCATTCATAGCGTTGGGAATTCCGGAAGAATGGATACAAATAGTACAGAAATCAGGTTTTGCTTCGGTTGATTTGCTGAAACAGGCAAACCCAAACAAATTGCATGCTCAGCTGTGTGGTTGGAATAAAAAGCATAAACTTGGACTAAAGAACCCTACGCCTGACGAAGTTAAAGCATGGATATCGAAATAAACCAACAATGCCGGAACAAAACACCGGCATTTTTTTTATATTTACAAAAAAATCTCAAATCAAATGAAAATTGAATACCGGTTTCTCGAGCCTTTTGTTTCAACCGAGCAGATAAGGGAATATACACAACGGGCAGTTGTCGCCCTGCAAACCATAAAAAAACGTAACGGTGCTGGAAATGATTTTTTGGGATGGCTCGATCTCCCCATGCAGTATAATCCTTCTTTTGCAGGTGAAATTGCCTCCGTTGTTAACGATTTAAAGCATCTCGAAACGGTGGTTGTTGTTGGAATCGGTGGTTCCTATCTTGGAGCCAGGGCAGTGATCGATGCCTTAGCGAAACCTTTCGAAAAGCAGCAACCCGAGATCATTTATGCCGGAAATCACCTGAGCCAGCCATATCATGAAGCATTACTCCGGTATCTTGAAACCCGCTCTTTTGGTATTATCGTTATTTCGAAATCGGGGACTACCACCGAACCTGCCATTGCTTTTCGGCTGCTTCGCAGTTTGCTTATCAGTAAAGAAGGTCTTGAAAAAGCATCCCGCCACATCGTGGCAATCACCGATAAAAGCAAAGGAGCACTGAGAATGATGGCTGACCGTGAACATTACAAAACTTTTGTTATAGAGGATAATGTTGGGGGGCGATATTCTGTACTGTCGCCGGTAGGGCTAATTCCTATTGCACTCGCAGGTATTTCGACCGACGAACTCATGGCCGGAGCAAGTGCAGCTACCACAGATACAATGCTCGAAAATGTTGTAAATCCTGCAGTGCAATATGCTGCCATTCGGAATTGTTTGCTCGATTCAGGAAAAACTACCGAAATCATGGTAACCTACGAACCATGCCTGCAATACATTGCCGAGTGGTGGAAGCAATTATATGGCGAAAGTGAAGGCAAACAGCACAAAGGTTTGTTCCCTGCTTCAGTACAGTTCACAACCGACCTCCACTCAATGGGTCAGTACATTCAGGACGGAAAGCGAATGATGTTCGAAACTGTGCTTTCTGTCGCAAAAACTCAAGGTTCACTGGTTATTCCTCACGATGATAACGATTTTGATAAGCTGAATTATCTGGCAGATAAGAGCCTCAGTTATGTGAATGACATTGCACGAATGGCAACGGCTCAGGCGCATACCGACGGTGGAGTACCCGTACTCTGCATCGAATTGCCCGACCTGAATGCATACCACGTTGGATATTTGCTATATATGTTAGAAGTGGCGTGTGCCATCAGTGGCTACATGCTGGGGGTGAACCCTTTCGATCAGCCGGGTGTTGAAGCTTATAAGAAAAACATGTTCCGGATGCTGGGAAAAGAATAAAGAATCATTTATTGTTATACAACCGAATAAAACTTACATGATAAATCGTTGATCATCGCAAATATTTAATATATTTCCGGCAACTAATACCATTTATCAATTGTCTTTGTAAGTACAAATGGTGAAATTATAATTTATGAAAAACAGAATTTTATTGATGTTACTTTTTGTATGCAGCTTTTATAGCATACTGGCGCAACAATCGTGTAGTGAAGCAGTAGAAATCAGTTTTCTGGAATATTCAACCTGTGGACAGATTGCTATAACAAGTGCTGATCTGGCTGATGCTGCACCTTCTGAGGATTATCCGAGTCCGGAGTGTGGTAATTTTAGTACGACAACAAACGACTTGTGGTATAAAATTGTAACTCCATTGGATGTGAACGAACTGGCTTTTCATGTTATTAATCCGGGGATGCTTTCCGACCCATATACTTTTTTTCGGCCTGCTCTTGCGGTATATTCAGGCTCACCAGGAAATCTTGAGCTACTGCAATGTTTCTATGATGAAGGAGGACCTTTTAGTAATGGCGAAATCCGTTTTTCTCTGATAACCAACCTAACGCCGGGACAAACAATTTATTTGAGAGTCTGGGATATGAATAATAACCCCTTTCCGTTTTTTATCGCTGCTTCAGTGCGAACCGAAATTCAGGAATACAATTGCAACACACCTGAAATTCTATCGGATGGCGGATGTAATATTCTGGCACCAGAGGGAACGATTGATGCTCCGGAGAAATGTGGATGGAATACTTCCGACAACACATGTTATTTCAGTTTTGTTGTGAATCCGTCAGATCCACAACCCGTTACTATTGGGGCTAATTATGTTTTTTGCTTCGAAAATGGTGGAACTTACGAATACCCCGATAACACTGTATTGCAAATGGCAATCTATTCATGGAATGGCTACGATTGCAGTTGGTTGGGTGGTAGTCCCCAGTCGATGAACCCAAACGACTCTACGTATTGGGGATGCAACAGTGGTACCGGTGTTGTTAGTATTTCCGCATTGCTGGATCCAGGATTATACGTGCTTGCCTTAGATGGTTATCGTGGTCTTTCAGGTACATCTCTGTGCACTTTTGAATTCTCTTCAAATATTGCCAATCAGTTTCAATGCCATAACGATACAATAATTTGCTATTTCAGTCCACCGGTGAATCTTGGAGAAAACCTGCCACAGGGAGGCGTCTGGGAACCTTCACAGTTTGTAAACGATGGCATTTTTAATCCTGCGGAGCCCGGTGATGGTATTTGGGAGATTATCTATTCATTGGGTGGGTACACTTGTTCATCAACCATTTCCGTTGCGAGTTATCCTGTTAATATTTCTGATATCGAAATTTGTCTGGTATCGGTTGATGAAAACAACAAAAACAGGATTTTATGGGAAAAACCGGATACTGATTCACTTCAGGCGTTTCACATATACAAGGATAACGGTGTAGCTTACGACCTGATAGGCAGTGTACCTTATGAACATGAAAGTTACTTTGTCGATTACAATTCAGAGCCCCAAACACAGTCGTTCAGATATAAAATTGCTGGGTATAGTGTTTGTGAGTTTGAATCGGAGCTCAGCGATTATCATCAGACAATTCTCCTTAACATGGTCGAGGAATCCGGAACATGGCATTTGTCGTGGACTCCGTACATTGGTGCAGAGGTCGGAAGCATAAATGTGCTGAGGGGTACCAATCCGTCTGACCTGATTACGATTGCAAGTTTTGATGCAGAAACAACCGAATTCACCGATACTGATCCACCTGCAGGATTTGTTTACTACCAGATTGAAGTTATTCTTACGGTTCATTGCAATGTAGAAAAATCCGTATCAGTCGTACGATCGAATATTTCGACCAATGACCCTGATTATTTCAATACCGGTATTGGCATGGGCGTACGTGATATTTCAAATAAAATTTGCCCCAATCCGGCAGGTAACAGTTTTTCCCTTTGCACAGGGTCAATGGTTGAGGATGTTTTCATTTTTAACATACACGGTGAAAAGGTCAGGGATATTAGGAATTATAAAAACCAGATAATAGACGTTTCTGAACTCGAAAAAGGAATTTACTTTGTCAGGATTATCGGTAACGAAGAAGTTGGTATGGGCAAACTTATTATAGAGTAGTTGGCTTTCTAGGATATCGAAAAATTGATTTAGAGCAGGCAAACAGGTTTGATTCATTATAATTTCATAATAGAAATTATAGTACTACAAACCCGAACGATTCGTTATGATCAGCAAATAACATTTTGGACATCTAAACACCGGAATATAGCCAAGTTCTTTTGCAGATGGGGTCTATTGATTTTGCTTAATAAACTTTGTTCGTTTTGTATAGGTTTGAGTCTTAATCTCAAGAATATAAACTCCATCTTGCAATTCGCTGATATTGATGTTCGGCTGTAAATCACCGCACATTACACACCGGCCGTTCAGGTCGAAAATACTGAAATATCCATTTTCATAATCAGTAAGCTTGATGTTCAGCAAATTATTGGCAGGGTTGGGGAATAGCCTCATGTTTTGAGCACTATTGTTTTCCGGAATCGAATTTTCCAGCGCTTCAACTTGAATTCGTTTATAGGCTTTGTTCCCTGAGCTATCGATCACCATTATATAAACCGGATACAATCCTGCTGCCGATGAAGGCTGCATTGTCAGTAATCCCGTAGGCTCTAGTGAGAAAGGTCCGTAGTAGGGGTTCCATGTAAACAATGTGGATTGTATTTCGGAAGAGCAGGAGCGGGGAAGCAGTTTGCTGTAATACGTATAACAGCGCGTCTTTACGTAGGAAGAATGGAACCAGTCGGTTACGTTGCTTATGTATCCGAATTGTATATTCCCGTTTTTGTAAAGCAAAGTTTTAAAATAAACTTCTCTGAATTTATATTGAAAAATAGTCAGGCAGCTATCGCTCAGACTTATTCTCCTCTGAAAGCTTTCGGAATTCGGATAATAATGGCAAAACTCCATATCGGAATACGAAATCTGAGGCTGATACTCATAGGGATATGCTTCATGGAACCATGGTTCTTCTGTAGAAAAATAAATTTCAGCCTGACGACCAATTGAAATTGTATCGAAAATTTCCCCGGCAAAATTAACCGGCCAACCGGCAGATACCTGCGACTCACTTAGGTAAACAGAATTTTCATCGGGCTCTGTATCGTATGGTGCGTCAATTAATTCCTGCAAATATTCATCTTCACGATACAGATAAAAACGATAAGGAGGGTAGCCCCCTGTTGCTGTGAGCTGGGTTTGAAATTCTGTATTTATTTCTGTTTGCAAACCACCGGAATACTGAATATTCAATAAATTGCTGTCGTAATGGGAGGGAAGATCAACGTTGAAACCCAATTTAAAAACTTCTTTTGCGGCAATCAGTGTGTCGTGCTGTAATGCAGCATACTCAAACAAAGTATCACCATCATACCGAATTATTGAAAATGACTTGAGCTGGCCGTTCACATGGCTGGCGTTATCGATAATAATGAAGATTTTTGAAATTCCGGGGTTTTGAATGTATTTAAGCAATGGGTTGAGATCGAGCCCGAGTTCAAGAGTGTCGGCATCAGTGAGATAATCATCACCCTGCATGGGTAAAAGTCCTCCTTGAAAATTGAAAATAGGAAAATCGATAATGTGTTCGGGTTGTAATGATTCAATATCTTCGGAAATGCCAATGCTAATTTTTATTAAACCCCGTAATGAATGACTCATACGGATTTTAGCCGTAAGTTCAGGTTGGTAGGTGGTGTCCGGTACAGGAAAATATACCTTTCCGTCGTGACAATCGGCAAGCATATCGTATTTATACAGATACAACCGGTAACTGCCAACATAAGAGTTTGCCATTACCCAAAAAATCTTTTCGTTGTCTCTGAAATTAACAATGCCATCATTATTCAAATCCAGGGTATCGGTGATTAGTCCATCCTGGTTAAAATCGTAAAACGTGTTCGGGTAGTAGCCGACCACTGTCATACTATGGCTATACGTGTTGCCAATGCATTCGCTTATGTTCACGAATCCGGTGCTTTGCAATGCGGTATCCTGAAACGAAGGTCCGTAATCAGGTGCTCCATAATTAATGGCGATACCTCCCGAAGATTCTTGTCGCAGGTGGTCGTGAAGATAGTGCTGCAACAGTCTGAGCCCTTCATCAGTGCTTACATCGAGGCTATAATATCCGGAAATACGGTTCTTCATTGCACGATAATATTTTTCGTAACCGCTCATCCAAGCCGGTATGCGACTACCGTTAGGGCTACCCGGATGAGGAAAAGGTTCGGGAAAGTCGCTGAGTACAGGGTGCCCCTGACTCATAACAATATCCCATGAATCGAAAGAACTTGCTCCGAAATAGTTGTTGCCGTAATTCAGAAAGAAATAGGTATAAAGGGTCGAAAATGTGTTGGAAGGGTCGGCAGCCTGATTTTTAATACGATTGAATTCATAGGTCATGCAGTAATAAATTGCCGAAGCCTGACCGCAACTTGGCACATTAGCCTGATTATAAAATTGCTGCGGGAAATAGGGCAGCTTGTAATTCAGCACCTTTTCGGGAAGTTCGGGCGCATTTAAGGTATAATATATTTCCGGGACAGGATAGGGTTCTATGTGCGGCTGACCATCTGTGGTTTGAGAAAAAGAATTGCCACAAATCAGCAATATGAGAAACAGTGAAATTTCAGATGCTGGTGTAAATACGTGCTTCATTTCGGTCGTTCTAATGTATTCTGTTCAGCCAAATAGTATTGTGTTAAGGTAGCCTATTGATTTTGCTTAATAAACTTTGTTCGTTTTGTATAGGTTTGAGTCTTAATCTCAAGAATATAAACTCCATCTTGCAATTCGCTGATAGTGATGTTCGGCTGTAAGTCACCGCACATTACACACCGACCTTTCAGGTCGAAAATACTGAAATATGCATTTTCATAATCAGTTAGGCTGATGCTCAGCAAATTATTGGCAGGGTTAGGATAAACATTGACTTTCTCTGTTGGAACAGGTTCTTCAATGTGTACCATTTTAGGTGCGTACCGGTTTTTTAGTATCGCAGTGTTATGACCAACAACAATCAGGCTTCCGACAGGGGTTTCTGCAATAGCGTTAAGATCTTGATAGGTAAACCGCGGTATGGTTTCCCAGGTTTCACCGGCATCAACCGACATTAAAAAAGCTCCGCTCTGTCCTGCCACATATCCTGTGTCGCCTTCGTTAAACATGATGTCGTTGAACCAAGCACTTTGCGAAGATATTCCGTCAACAAGCTGCCAGTTTACCCCTCCGTCATAGGTTTTTTTAATCACCGGAACTGCAGTGAATTCTCCGGTTTGGCTATTGAAGTTTTCTGCTATATAACCGCAAACAAATCCTGTGTCGTTATTTACGAAAGCCACAGAATACAAACTGCCGTTATCCTCAAAAACTCCCATATTCTGCCATGTGCTACCGCCATCTGAAGTTTTTATAGTGGTATGATACGACCCTACGGCATAGCCCACAGTATCGTTTGTAAAGAATATATCCTGCAGATAACTGTCGGTTGCCGAGTTCTGCTCTGCCCAGTTATGCCCTCCGTTGGTGGTTTTAAAAACGTGTCCGTTGGAGCCTGCTGCATAACCGATTAGCTCATTGGTAAAGAAAATACTAGTAATCAGAAAATTATTCATCAGCACAACAGTTTCCCATGTTTCACCCCCATCATCCGAAAGCATTACCTGACCGTAGTTGGTGCTTATTACTATGTTGTTTTCCCCAAGATATTCCACATCAGTAAAATCGAGATCATCGCTGAATTTATCAAGCTCCCAGGTGTTTCCTCCATTTGCTGTGTGCAGTAAATTTCCATCATTACCTACTGCTGTTCCGATATTGTCGTCGTAAAATTCAACATTGTAAAGCACACAATATTCTTCGGTGAGTTTGTCGGTCATTAGTATCCACGATGCTCCGGAGTTATTCGACCGGTAAATTTCCCCTAACATATTTGCAACAAATAAAGTGCCTACCGAAGTGGCACATATTGCATTAATCATCTGGTTGTTCGTGATATCCTGCAACTCCCAGGTTGTTCCCCCATCACTGGTAATAAAAATTTCACCAAAGTCGTTTCCGACCCAGCCATGATTTGCATCGGTGAAAAAACATTTCCTCAAATACGACTCGGTGAAATTAATGTCTTCTCCTACGGTTTGTGCTGTCCAGTTGTTTCCACCGTCTGTAGTTTTCATCATGGTTCCGAGAAAACCACAGGCATATCCCGTATTTGCATCGGTGAAAAACAGGGAACTCAGAAACTCGGAAGAACCTGTAGGTTTGGCTGTCCAGTTTGCTCCTCCGTTGGTGGTTTTGTACACATATCCTCCATCGCAACAAACATATCCGGTACTCTGGTCAACAAACTGCATATCCCAAATGTTTTTATCCATGGTACTGAATGCAACACTCCATGAGTTACCACCATCAGTAGTTCTCAGGATTTTCCCGTTCCAGCAGGCGATTACCCCTAGCATGGAATTGAAAAAGTGTCCGGCGACAAAATTCTGGTTCTCAAAGCCGGTTTCCAGTGTTGTCCATTCATTGCCCCCATCGATTGTATAGTAAAGATTCCCTTCATTTCCGAACGCAAAACCTTTATTTTCATTAAGAAAAGATAGCGACATAATATAATCATCACCGACACTTCCAATGGAATACCACGAAAACCCACCGTTTGTGGTTTTAATGATATGCCCGGCACCACCGGATGCATAGCCCGTGTGGGAATCAACAAAAATCATTGCGTATATTGATTCTCCGGTGGGAGTGGGGTTTTGCCATACCCACTGCCCATAAGAAGTAGGTATTAATAGCAACATGCTTCCAATAAAAAGTAAAAGCGCTCTCATTGCTGAAGTTTTCTGCAATTTAACCAAATAATATTTAAAATACAAACATGTAATTAAAGCGATATTTTTTACAATTAAATTTAATAGAGTGGAATAATACATTTTATTGTTTATAAAAATATTAACTGTGAATTACATTTTCTTTTCAAATTACTATATTTGTTGCCGTAATGGTTTCCGTCGGGTCAACCGGCGGATGAAAAGGGAACAGGGTGAAAGACCCTGACAGTACCCGCTGCTGTAAGCTCTTTAAAAACCGTTGCCGAACATGCCACTGTCGTAAATCAGGATCTATACCTGAGATGGGAAGGCCGGTAACGCAGAGTAAGTCAGAAGACCTGCCATCGCAAACAATGTTTTTAAGGCTTTCGGGTATAAAAGCCAAGGACGGAAAAATTTCCCCCTGATGCCCAAAGACTTACAAACAGTAACACGTGGTGTAATGTTATGTAGTGTTTAATTGAAAAATGGTTGGAATTATGAAAAAAAAAGTACTATTTACAGCATTATTATTGCTGTCGGTGGGCACAAATGCAGTATTGCACGCCCAGCAAAATGTCGATTTTGAAGAACTTACACTTGATCCCGAAAGCCACTGGAACGGCTCCGACGGGTCAGGCATGTTTACTACAGGCGGATGGAATTTTATAAATGTTTACGACGATGTTTACGGCTCGTGGATGGGCTGGTCATACACCAACGAAACCGACAATACTACCTACGACTGGCAAAATATGTACAGTAGCGCATCTGGAGAGGGATTGTTTGGTTCCGAAAATTATGCAACGGCCTATGTAATGAGCGATTGGATGAATAACAATGAACCAATTCCTTGTGTGGTGCAGCGAAGCGATAACCAACCCGTTGAAATGTTCGGCACCTGGATTTGCCTCAATGCGAATGCGTCGCTATATATGGCCTACGATGATTTCTACAGCAATCAGAACCATTACCTAAAGCTTATTGTGAACGGACATATGTCTGAAGTTCTGCCGGCAATGGTAACGCAGGAATATATTCTTGCAGATTACCGCTTCGAAAACGATGAATATGATTTTAAATATGACAATTGGCATTTTATTAGTCTGATGGGCCTCGGAAGTGCGTATAAGCTTGAATTTACACTTGTGTCAGACGATATGGGTGAATATGGCTTGGTAACCCCGGGATATTTCTGTATAGATAATTTCAATTCTGAATACTTTCTTTCGTATCTCCCGGATATGTTTGTTGAAACGCCCGAAATTATTACCATCGACGAAGGACAATCGGTTGACCTGACAGCACTGGCCGGTGGGGGAATTCAGCCTTACACCTTTGAGTGGCAGTATAACGAGAGCCTGAGTTCGACTTCAGGTCAAACGGTAACAGCCAGTCCTGCTGAAACGACCACATATTATGTTACTGTATCGGATGTTATGCCCAATTCACCCGGTCATACCGTAGAAAAATCCATTACTGTCGTTGTAAATCATGTGGGTATCGATAGCAAACAACTGAATACGGTAAATGTTCACCCGAATCCTTGTAGCGATGTCGTTACGGTTTCTAATGTTCCTGCTGGTTCTGAGGTTCAGATATATGACTTGCAGGGTCGAATTGTTACTTCAGTAATAGCGCAAAGCAGCTCTGTTCAGATTCCGGTATCGCAATTGGCAGCAGGTGTGTACCAAGTAATTTCAATCGCAGGGGAAGTTCGCAGTATTCATAAACTGGTTATCAGGTAGGTTATGCTGAAGGTGAAAAACATAATCCTGATATCATTTTTGATATCTTCCTCGTTGCTTAAGGCACAGGTTTACGACAATTATCAGAATGCAGTGAATGTGGACGATTCACGCATTGTAGGCTGGGTAAGTCAATGCGAAGTAGAGCGTGGTTATATTAATATTTCCGACCCGGAGCAGACCTATACTCAGGGGGATGTGACATCGAACCGTGCATTTGCCGGAACAGAGCAGGATGCCTGCGGAGCTGCCAATGGGTTGTCAACGGTCAGCCTTGGCGATGGCGGTAGCGCAACAGTGCAGTTCCAGAACCCCATTCGCGATGGCGAAGGCTACGATTTTGTGGTTTTCGAAAATGGGTTTTTCAACCCGCCCGGCGAAACCTCAGCTGCATTTATCGAACTGGCATTTGTAGAGGTCAGCTCCGATGGTACCCACTTTTTCAGATTTCAAACCCTGTCGGAGATGCCTTATCTAACGCAGAACAACAGCTTTGCCGCCATCGACTGGACGTTGTTTCATGGCTTCGCCGGTGTGTATGCACACCCCTATGGAGTGGCTTTCGATGTGGCTGATATTTCCGATGCCCCATTTCTGAACAAGCAACGAATTACGTACATTAGAATTGTGGATGTGGT
>Ga0116157_10000379_pt1 | contig 47156 bp, 45 predicted proteins | sample AD_UKC048_MetaG_FD_89882 | JGI IMG/M metagenome (GOLD analysis project Ga0116157, IMG submission 89882) | Active sludge microbial communities of municipal wastewater-treating anaerobic digesters from USA - AD_UKC048_MetaG | ecosystem: Engineered > Bioreactor > Anaerobic > Digestate | place: USA... | reverse complement strand
GCTTCATCGAGCACGGTGCCTTGGATCTCGCCCAAGGACTGGGCCATCGCGCCACTGCCGAGCACCAGGGCGATCAAGGGGAACAGGAGCTTCTTCATGGTCGTGTGTTTCCCTTAGAATGCAAGGATGACGTGGATCGCATAAACGGACGATCGTTCATGGCTGAGCGATCACCTTTGTCCAATGCTGGATCCGTGCGTGGCCAGCGGTTCCCGTGGCGTGAAGGGAGGTGCTATAACTCCTCCGCCACCACTTCCCGCACGCCCGGCACCTCGTGCTTCAACAGGTTCTCGATCCCCTGTTTCAAGGTGACCATGCTGCTGGGACAACCGCTGCACGAGCCGCGCAACGACACCGTCACCACGCCCTCCTCGAAGCTACGGAAGGCGATGTGCCCGCCATCACCCTCCACCGCCGGCCGGATGTACTCCTCCAACACACGGATGATCTTCTCGTCCTCCGGTCCCCTCGCGTCCGCGTGGCTGCTCGCGCGTTCGTTCGCATCGGCCAGGGCTTGCGCAGGAGCATCCTCGTATACCACACGACCATCGGTGTTCAGGAACTCCTGGATGTACTCGCGCAGCTCCAATTGGACCAGGTCCCAAGTGATGGAAGTGTTACGGGTTACGGAGATGAAGTTGCTGCTGATGAACACACCCGTGACGAAGGGCAGGTTGAACACGTGCTCGGCCAAGGGCGATACGCCCACCGTCTCTTCCGGGGTGCGGAACTCCAAGAGTCGCCCATCCTGCACCAGCAAGCGACTGCTGACGAAGCGCATGGTGCTGGGGTTCGGCGTGGACTCGGCGTAAACGGAGACCGGTGGACGTTTAACAGGCTGGGACATGGTACAAAAGTACGGCCCCTGGCCCGCTGGCTTCCCAAGCCCGGGCACCCATCGGCTTGCCAGGCCCTCTTCACCCGACCTATCTTCGTCCCCGTTATGCGTCGCTTCCTTCATCGCCACCGCTGGGTATCCGTGCTCGCAGCCGCGTTGCTGCTGCTGGCCACCAGCGTCACCGGCATCTCGCGCATGACCTGCTTGGAGGCCGGACACAGCGTGCTCAGCTTGGGCAAGGCCGTGGACTGCTGCCCCGAAGAGGATGCCAGCGGGGCCGCCAGCGTGCGCTCGGCCTGTTGCGCTTTCAGTGAAGTCCTGTCCGAAGGCGCTGAACAGCGCGTGGAACGTGAACTGGTATTGGACGTGGCCTTGGTGGCCTTGGATGCAGCCCCGCTCCTGCAAGTGGTTCTGCCTGCCCACCGCACCACCGCACCATTGGACTTCCGGCCGCCGCCTGACGAAGGCTCGGTGCGCCAAGCGCGTTTGCGCCGCCTGTTGATCTGAGCCCGGTACCACCGCGCAAAGCGGTGCTGCGGTCGGCCCAAGTCCGACCTGTTCCGTCCCTCCGCTCATCAACTCCATTCCTTCACGTGTTCCGAATAGCACTGTTGTTCCATCTCCTGCTGTGCGCGTCGATCGGCCACACGCAAGGCTCCATCACGGGTCGCGTGCTGGGTGCCTCGTCCGAGGGTCCCGTGCCGCTCATCGGTGCCAATGTGTATTGGGCTGGCACCACCACCGGGGCGGCCACCGATACCGAGGGGCGCTTCCGCTTGGTACCGCCTGCCAACTGGCCTGCCACGCTCGTCACCACCTACGTGGGGCACCTTCCCGATAGCACCGTATTGATCAACGCGCCGACCGCCGCGCTCGCCATCGCCCTGCGGGCATCATTGGACCTCCAGGCCGTGGAGGTGGTGGAGCGCGTGAGCGGGACCCAACTCGACCTCCGCACCATCAACGCCACCGAACGGATCGGCCAGAAGGAACTGAAGCGCGCCGCCTGTTGCGATCTCAGCGAAAGCTTCGAGACGAACGCCACCGTCGACGTCAGTTACAGCGACGCCGTCTCCGGCACCAAGACCATCCGCATGCTCGGGCTGGACGGACGCTATGCGCAGATCAGCCTGGAGAACATCCCCTTCGTGAGAGGGCTCTCCAGCACCTCTGGCCTCACCCTCATCCCCGGCACCTGGATCAAGGACATCAACCTGAGCAAGGGTGCGGGCACGGCAGTGAACGGTCCGCACGCCATGACCGGCCAGATCGACCTGTGTCTGCTGAACCCCTTGGATGAACCGCCCCTCTTCGTCAACGTTTACGGCAACAACCAAGGCCGGCTGGAGGCCAACGTGCATGCCGCACAGCCCACGGGGAAACACAGTGCCAACCTGCTGCTCGTGCACGGCAATCTCAACCGCGTGGAGATGGACCAGAACCACGACGGATTCATGGACATGCCCCTCACCGAGCGCATCAACGTGATGGACCGCTGGATGTACATGAACGAGCGCCGCAGCGGTCAACTCACCGTGCGGTACGCCAATGATCGTCGAAGGGGCGGGCAGAGCGCCATGCACGGCGCCGAACCCCTCGGCGAGGAACACGCAGGTCATCGCCCTTTGATGCTGTATGACATCGCCGTGGACAATGAACTGGTGGACGTGGTGGCCAAGCACGGACGCGTGTTCGAGCAGGACCCCACCAAGAGCATCGGGCTGTTGGTGGCCCTGCGCAGACACAGCGTCAGTTCGGTGTATGGCTTGCGGAACTACCAGGGCCTCCAACAGAGCGCCTACGCCAACCTTGTTTACCAACAACTCCTGGGCAAGGGCACCGATCAGCTCAAGGCCGGCCTTTCCTTCCAGTTCGATGACTACGACGAGGTGCTGCGCGATACGCTGGTGCAACCACTGGACGTGGGTCGTGTGGAGCGAATGCCCGGTGCCTTCGCTGAACATACCTTGGTGCGCAAAGGCTTCACGCTGGTCAGCGGCATACGCGCCGATGTGAACGACCGCTACGGCACGGCCGTGAGTCCGCGCATGCACGCCAAGTTCGACCTGGGACCGCTCACCACCGCGCGCCTCTCCGTGGGCCATGGCTTCCGCAGCGCCAACCCCTTGGTGGAGAATGCTGCAGTAATGGCCAGTGCGCGCCGCGTGGTGGTGGAGGGTGAACTGGGCATGGAACGCGCGTGGAACCTCGGCGCCTCCTTCCTCCACAAGTTCAAATGGCTCGATCGCAAGTGGGCCTTCGGTATGGACGTGTACCGCACCACCTTCACCCAGCAAGTGGTGGCCGACCTGGACCGCTCCCCGCAGCAACTGGCGTTCTATATGTTGCGTGGCGCGTCCTTCGCCAACAGCCTGCTCACCGATGTGCAGGTGGAACTCACGCGTCGTTGGCAACTGAAGCTCAGCCACCGTTACTACGACGTGCGCACCACCTACGATGGCCGCCTGCTCGAACGCCCCTTCACACCGGTCCACCGCGGCCTCATCGACCTGGCCTATGCGGATCGCAAGGAGCGGTGGCGCTTCGATGTCACCTTGAACCTCTTCGGCGAAGGACGCCTGCCTTCCACCGCGCTCAATCCGGAGGATCTGCGCTTGCCGGAACGCTCGCCCGCCTACGCCACGGTGCACGCCCAGGTCACCTACAGCACCGGCCCATGGGAGTTCTACCTCGGAGGTGAGAACCTCACCGGTACGCTTCAACAACGCCAGATCCTCGCGGCCGACGATCCCTTCGGCCCGTTCTTTGACGCCTCCCTCATCTGGGGACCCACCAACCGCGCCATGGCTTACGCCGGGCTGCGCTTCACCCTTGCCAAACAGACACCCGCGACCGATCGACCATGAAGACCCTGTTCACCCTCGCATTTTGCATAGTGGCCCTCTCCAGCGATGCGCAGGACCGCAAGTTGGAGCACCTCGACATCCGCACGAGCACAGTGTGCGACATGTGTGAGAAGACCATCGAGGAGAACCTCATCTACGAACGCGGTGTCAAGTCCGTGTCGGTGGATCTGGCCACCAGTGCCATCCACGTGGAGTACGACGCCCGCAAGACCGATGCCTCAGCCATCCGCACCGCGGTGACCAAGCTGGGCTACGCTGCCGATGACCTACCCGGCGATGAGGCCGCCTTCAAGGAACTCCCCGCCTGTTGCCAGAAGGAGGGTTGCGGGAAGATGCCCGAGAAGAAGGAGTGATCCCCTGGATGCATCCGTTGGTGATCGACCTTCGGTCGGAAGGTTTGTTCTTAACCACGGATGCACACAGATACACACGGATCTGTTCAGGGAAAGTACTTGTAGCGACCTGCCGTCGGCTAGGTATTGTTAACCACGTTCCGAGGCCTCGGGAGGACACATCCAGAGGCTTCGGGAGCACACGGATCTGAAAGGTCTTGTTGCACGGTTGGATAGGTGCATTCATCCGTGTTGTCCCGGATCCTCGAGACGTGTGTAACCGTGGTTCCTTCATTTCCTCGTATCCGCGGTTTGTTCCGTTGCTTTGAAGCCTGACACCGTTGCACCCATGGCCTTGATCCGCTCCGTCCGTGGCTTCACGCCGCAGTTCGCTGATGAACCCTTCCTCGCCGAGACCGCCGTGGTGCTCGGTGATGTGATGATGGGTACGGGTTGCAGTGTGTGGTACAATGCCGTGGTGCGCGGTGATGTCAACAGCATCCGCATCGGCGACCGCGTGAACATCCAGGACGGCGCCGTGCTGCACAGCACCTACTTGAAGTGCGGCCTCACCATCGGTAACGACGTCAGCATCGGCCACAACGCCATCGTACACGGCTGCACGGTGCACGACAAGGTGCTCATCGGCATGGGGGCCATCGTCATGGACCAGGCGGTGATCGGTGAAGGCAGTGTCATCGCCGCCGGTGCCGTGGTGCTGCAGAACACCGTGGTGGAACCCGGCAGCCTCATGGCCGGTGTACCCGCCAAACGCATCGGCCCCGTCAGCGCCGACCTCTCCAAGAACGAGATCGAACGCATCGCAGCGAACTACCGGCTGTATGCGAGTTGGTTCAAGGAAGGGTAAGAACACCCTCCCTCCACACCGCCTGCCGTACCTCCGCTTGGTGCAGGTGCAACCGTTCCATGAGCACCGCGAAGGTGGCGGGATCGCCGCTGGTCCAGCAGGTGAGGCCGCCGGTCGCGTGGTCGGTGGCGCTCAACTCCAGGTTCTGCAGCAGGTGGTCCACGCGCCGCGCAATGGCGGGTGCAGGATCGATGATGCGTACACCCGGACCCACGATGCGTTCAATGACCGGGCGCACGATGGGGTAATGGGTGCAACCGAGCACCAGCGCATCGATGTGCTGCGCCAGCATGGGCTCCAACCAGCCATGCAGCATGGCCTCGGTAGCGGGGTGGTCGAAGGCGCCCGATTCGATCTGCCGCACCAGACCGGGGCAGGGTTGGTGGAGCACCGTGACATCACCTGCGAAACGCGAGACGATGCTGGCGTAGAGCTCGCTCTGGAAGGTGGCGGTGGTGGCGATGACACCCACGGTGCCGGTGCTGGTGTGCTCCACGGCGGGTTTCACGGCAGGTTCCATACCCACGAACGGGAAGCCGGGGTGTGCGGTACGTACGGCCGCCAATGCGGCTGCGGAGGCGGTGTTGCAGGCGATGACGATGAGCTTGCAATCCTGTGCCCGCAAGGCCTCCACGATCGCGAGGCTGAAGCGCTGGACCTCCTGCAGGGAGCGCTGCCCGTAGGGCATGTGCAGGTTGTCCCCGAAATAGATCAGGCGCTCCCGAGGGAGCGCCTGACGGATGGCTGCGGTGACGGTGAGCCCGCCGATGCCGGAATCGAAGATGCCGATGGGCCGGTCGTCGTGCCGCTCAAGCATGCCTTTACTGGATGCCGAGCTTGGTCTTCACCAAGGGCAGGATGTCCTCGCCCTTGTCGTAGAAGAGCACGAAGCCCGTGCTGGTGTCGAAGATGTAGGTGAAGTTGTTCTCATTGGCCACATCGCTGATAGCCTTGTTGGTCTTCTCCACCATGGGGCGCAACAGTTCCTCCTCCTGTTTGGCGAGGTCCTCCTGGGCCTTTTCCTGGGCGGCGGTGATGCGCTGCTCCAGCTCGCCGATCTCACGCACCACCATCTCCTTCTCGGTCTGCGTCATCGTCTCGGCCTTGGCCTGGGCATCGGCCACCTTGGTCTGGTACTCGGCGCCCATGGCTTTCAAGCGGTCGTCCAACGTCTTGGCGAATGCCTGCATCTGCGTCTCCGCCTTGGCACGCTCGGGTAGCACCAACATCAGTTTCTGACGGTCGATGTGACCGAGCTTCACGGGGGTCTGGGCCAGGGCGGGCACCGTGCTCAACAGCAGGCCAGCGGCCAGTACGAGGTTCTTCATTGATCGTGTGTTCATCGGGGTTGTTTCATGTCCTGCCCACCGGGTTTGGTCTCCGGCGATGGCGTACGTTGTTCGCTGTCCTTGGCGGGCTGTCCATCCGCCGGTGGTTCACCGAACTCCTTGTCCTCTTCTTCACCTTCACCCTCCTTGCCCGGGCGGATGCCCAGCTTACGGAGGACGGTGTCGCTCTTGTCGTACTTCTCGCTGGCGAAGAGCAGGTTGCTGCTCTGTCCACCGATATCGAACACGGCCACGTAGCTGGTGCCCGCCACTTCCTTCACGGCGGTGTAAACCCGGTCCTGGATGGGCTGGATCAGCTCCTGCCGCTTTTTGAAGAGGTCTCCGTTGGGGCCGAAACGCTTCTTCTGCAGGTCGCGGGCCTCGCGCTCGCGGCGGTCGATCTCGTCCTGACGCGTGCGCTTCATCTCCTCGGTGAGCAGGATGGCCTCGGCGTTGTAGGAGTCGCGCATGCGTTTGATCTGCAAGTGACGCTCATCGATCTCCTCCTGCCACTGCTTGGAGAGGCGGTCCAGTTCCTTCTGCGCAGAGCTGTACTCGGGCATCTGGTCCAGGATGTACTTGGTGTTCACGAAGGCGATGCGTTGTGCGCGGGCCTCGTGGACCATCCCCAGCAGGACCGCCAGGAGGATGAGGGTGGGGAAGGTGCGTTTCATGCGTAGGCTCTCGAATGTAGGCGATCCGGACTACAGCTCGCCAAGATCTATGCCGATCGTGAAATGGAACTGGCTCTTGGCCATGCTGGGCAGGTCCGGTACATCGTCCAGGCGCCAACCATAGTCAAGGCCCATGGGCCCGAACATGGGTAGGAAGAGGCGCAAGCCGACCCCGGCGGAGCGGTACAGTTTGAAGGGGTCGAAGCCCTTGAGGTCGCTCCACGTGTTGCCCGCCTCCACGAAGCCCAGGGTGTAGATGGTGGCCGATGGGTTGAGCGACACGGGGAAGCGCAGTTCCGCGGTGTACTTGGCGATGGCGAAGTTCCCGGTGTTGGGGGCCAGTGAGAAGTCGTCGTAACCACGCAGACCAACGATCTCACGGCCATCCAGCTGGAAGCCGGTGAGCGCACTGCCACCTAGGTAGAAGCGCTCGAAAGGCGAATTGCCCACGTCGGCATTGTACCGGCCCAGGTACCCGAAGCCCGCGCGGGTCATCAACACGAAGTTGTGCCCGCTCTTGCTGTTGGTGAGCTTGTTGTACCACTGGGTGGTGAACTTCCACTTGTGGAACTCGGCGAACTTGTAGCGCTCCGAAGCTTCCAGGCCGGCCCAATCGCGTTCAGGACCGAGCAACGAGAACGGTGGCGTCGCCTTCATGGTCAGGCTGATGTCCGATCCACTGCGCGCGAAGAAGGGCTGGTCGACCGAGTTGCGCGCGAGCTGCACCTGGTAGCTGAGCACGTTGCTGGTGCCGTTGGTGAAGCTGAAGATGACCCCCCCGCTGCTGTAGTTGTTCAGGTCGTACCGCTGGAAGCCCAAGGTCTGGCGCAGGATGAAGTAATCATCCGGTATGGTCAAGCGCTTGCCCAAGCCGATGGTGGCACCGCTGATGAGCAGGGATTGGCGGTCCGGGTTGGGGATGCGGCCATCGTCGGAATCGATGAACCGGCCTTGCCCGTTGGTCTGCACGGAGTGGAAGACCGAGAAGCTGAGCGCATTGGCCTTGCGTCCTCCCAGCCAGGGCTCCACGAAGCTCATGCTGTAGCTTTGGAAGAAGCGGCCGTTGGTCTGTGCCCGCAGGTTCAGGGTCTGGCCATCGCCGCTGGGCAGGGGTTGCCAGGACTTGCCGTCGAAGGTCTTGCGCAGGGAGAAGTTGGTGAAGCTCAGGCCCAGTGACATCACCAAACGTCCCGCTCCCCAGCCGCCGCTCAATTCCAAACGATCGCTGGGCTTCTCCTCCACGGTGTACTCCAGGTCCACCGTGCCGGTGCGCGGGTCCTGGATGGGGTTCACGCCGAGGCTCTCGGGGTTGAAGTAGCCCAGGGTGGAGAGTTCCCGTTGGGTACGGATGACGTCGCTGCGGTTGAACAGCTGCCCGGGTTTGGTGCGGATCTCCCGGCGGATCACCCGCTCGTGGGTCTTGCTGTTGCCCTTGATGATGACGTTGCGGATGCGGTACTGCTTGCCCTCGCGGATGCGGATGTCGAGATCTATGCTATCGCCTTCCACAAGGAGCTCAACGGGGTCCACATAGAAGGACAGGTAACCATCGTCCATGTACAGGGAGCTCACGTCGCGTCCGCTCTGGTTCATATACAGGCGGCTATCCAGCACCTTCTTACTGTACAGGTCGCCCTTGCGAACGTTGAGGATGCTGCGCAACTCCTCGCTGGTGTGCTTGGTGTTCCCCGTGAAGTTGACGTTGCGGAAGTGGAACAGCGGGCCTTCCTCGATCACCAGGTCCACGTTCATGCGGTCGTCGCTCACGAAGTAGGTGGTGTCGCGCACGATGGACGCGTTGCGGTACCCTTCGTTGTTGTAAACGTCCAGCAGGCGGTTCTTGTCGTTCTTGAACTCCTGGCTGTCGAACTTGCTGGTGCCGAAGAAGTTCCACCACCGCTTGCGCTTGGTCTTCTTCAGTGCCCGTCGCAGGCGCTTGTCCTTGAGGGCCTCGTTACCCTCGAAGGTGACATCCTTGATCTTCACCTTACGCCCCTTGTCCACCTCGATGATGAGCAGCACACTGTTGCCCCGAAGGGTGTCCGGCCGTTCCACGATCACGGCCTTGGCCTTCAGGTAGCCCTTCTCGCTGTAGTAGCGTTGCACCTGGTAACGGGTGTTGGCCAGCAGCGCCTCGTTCACCTGTTGACCCACCACCAGGTCGATCTCCTCGCGCAGCTTATCACTCTCGCTGCGGGTGGCACCTTCGAACTTGAAGCGGCTCAACCGGGGCTTCTCCTCCACGATGATGTTGAGGAACATGGTCCGACCACGTACCTCGGCGGCCTCGATGCGCACGTCGCTGAAGAGCCGTTGCTCCCACAGGTTGCGGATGGCCCGTGAGATGCGATCGCCGGGTATGGTGATCTTGTCGCCCACCTGCAGGCCGGTGAACAGTTTCACAGCATTGGGGTCCGTGCTCAGGGTGCCGCTCACGGTGATGCCTCCGATCTCATACTCCTCGGGGAAGCCATAGTCCATGGCCGGAGTGGTCTGGGCGAACGACACGCCAAGGCGAACGAAGAGGAGCAGGGAAAGTAGCGCGCGTATCATCCGGGGGTGACCTGTTCACTGATGAGACCGAACCGCCGTTCGCGGTTCTGGAAGTCGAGAATGGCCTGGAACAGGTGCTCCTTGCGGAAGTCGGGCCAAAGGACGGAGGTGAACCACAGCTCGGCATAGGCGATCTGCCAGAGCAGGAAGTTGCTGATGCGCTGCTCGCCGCTGGTGCGGATGAGCAGTTCGGGGTCGGGCATGCCGGCGGTACACAGACTGGCGCTCACGCGTTCCTCATCGATGCCCTCGGGGTCGATGGTGCCGGCGGCGGCGGCGGTCGCCAGGGTGCGCGCGGCTTGGACCAGTTCCCACCGGGCGCTATAGCTCAAGGCCAGGGTGAGGGTGATGCGGCTGTTGCCTGCGGTGCGTGCCATGGCCTCTCGCAGCGTCTCCCGGCAGCTCTCGGGCAGGCTCTCCAGGTCACCGATGGCATTGAGACGGACGGAGTTCTGGTCCAGCTCATCGAGTTCCTTCACCACCGTGTTCACCAGCAGGTCCATCAAGGCGTTCACCTCGCTCTGGGGCCGGTTCCAATTCTCCGTGCTGAAGGCATAGAGGGTGAGGTATTCGACCCCGAGCCCGGAGCAGCCTTGCAAGGCTTCACGCACGGCAGGCACCCCATTGGCATGGCCCACGATCCGGTGTTCCCCTTGTTGCTTGGCCCAACGCCCATTCCCATCCATGATGATGGCGATATGACGCGGGACCCGGGCGGGGTCGATCATGCCTTTGAGCTGCTCGGCGGTATGGAGGGTGTGGTCCAAGGGGCGGCAAAGATCGCAAAGTCCCGCAGTTCAGCGCTTTCGCTTCATCCAATCGTATTGCTCGTCGCAATCGGAGAAGCGGCTGATGATGTACGTGATGGTGAGACCGGAGTACACGTACCAGTCCCGGGTGCCACTATCGCCCCTTGCGCGATCGGCGCTGGTGTAGCCCGGTACGCCCACCAAGGGGCTGCGGTCGGCCAAGTTTGCTGCCAGCGGCCCGTTCTCGAAGGCGAGCAGGTCGGGGTCCACGTAAGTGCCGCTCACATCGTCGATATGGTCCGTGTAAGTGCGCCGGATCCCCCACTCGGCCTGCAGGTCGATCCTGCCAAGGTTCACCTTGATGCCCGCCCCGATGGGAATGCCGATCTGGTCCAGCTTGTACCCTTCGCTGTTGCCCCTCGCCGTGGTTCCTTGGCCCTCGGTCCCCAGCGGCTGTAATTCGTACCAGGTGTCGTCCAATTGCGCCTTGGGATTGGTGCGGAAATAGCACAGGCCACCGAATACGAAGGGGGTCCACTTCTTGCCGTCCTTGCCCCGCTTGCGGTACTTGAAGAAGTTGATCTCCAGCAACAAGGAGGCCTCCACCAGCTTGGTGGTGAAGTGCAGGTTGCGCAGCTGCTGAAGGGTGTCCTCCGAATCGCTGTCGTATGCCTGTAACGCACCATACAGACCCTGTATCCGCAGTGCGTACCGGTCGTTGAAGTTGTGGCGGAACACGAGCCCACCCGCCAGCTTGGTATCGCGGGGATAGTGCCGCAGCGGGTTCAGGTCACCGATGTAATAGGATGCTCCGATGGTACCCCCGATCTCATTGACCTGGCCGTGGAGGACCGGTGCGATGGACAGGAGAAGGAGCGCAACGAACGCACGTACCATGGCTTGCCTAACGTGGTGGAGCGCCGTGTGGTATACGGCCCATGTTCACGGGTCGAAGTTACCGGTCCGCCGCGAGTTGGGGCACCCGGCCTGTTAAGGAAGGTGAAACACGGTGCTGCACGAAAGGTCCGGCCCCGTCTGTCATCACGGCAATTGCTGGACGCGCACCGCAGTAGGTACCACCCCACCGATGCTGAGAAGCACCGGATCCCGGTCGTTGCTCGCCCCGGAATACCGGATGATCCCGTTCAGGTCCACATCGGCACCCAGGTAACCGAAGGTGACATTGGTGGGTACCGTGCCGCCGATGGCGGACAGGATGATGTCCCGGTCGTTGTTCAAGCCGGCATAACGGATCACTCCGTCCCGGTTGCAATCCCCGGCCCAGAGCGCAGCCTTCCCGAGTACCGTTTCACGGGCGTTCGTGCCATAGGTGGGTACACCGGGGTCCGTCAGATCGAACGTCACGGTCGAAGCCGTGAAGGACAACGGTGCTGCGCTCATGGCACCCAGGTGGTTCCGGTGTTTCACCGCGATGTGGTAGGTGGGCGCGTTCACCGTGAAGCGCAACGGCCCGGATCCCGTGACCGCCACGATGTCGCCATCACGCTGCAACACGGCCGGTATCCGTTGTGCCACCTGGGCGGGGCTTGCGGCATTGCGCAGTTCGACCACCACCCAATCCACGATGGCGTTGGGTCCTGCGATGGTCTGGACCCCGGCCGAGAGCGTGGCGCCGGTACCCGAGGTCAGGGGAACACCGAGTGCGGTGTAGGGTTCAGTGGTAGGCAGGACACCACTGGTCCGCAATCCGTCCAACATGAGCTGGTCGGTGGAACGGTATGGACCTTTGAGCAGCACGCGGGCGGTCACCTCCACCTCACGGGCACAGGAGAACTGCATCGGACCGTTCGTGGCACTGAAGGCCGGGTCGGTGGGTTCGGGTAGGAGTGATCCGCCGCAGAGGCCCTGCCGCAGGTTCGGGGACAGGTCCTGCACAACTTGATCACCGGCTTCCTGGTCGAAACGCCAGTAGGCGTTCAATCCTGCGGAACCCGGTGCGACTTCCACCTGCTGGAACGCCTGAAGCTGCGTCGGGGTCCGGGCCACGGTCCAGATCCGCAGTTCATCCAGTCCGCCGGCATACCGCCCGGTGAAGGGCCCTCGCCCGAGGAACGCCACCGTGAAGGCCTCGGGCAATGGTGCGGTGATGGCGCCTGCGTCGATCACCCCATTCACATATACCGTTAGACTGCCGCCACTGCGCACCACGGCATAATGGTTCCACTGGTTGGCCACCATGTTCACCGAAGAGATCAGTCGAGGAGTGCCATTGCTGAACAGGCGCAGCTTGCCGCCGGCGAGGTCGAGGGAATTGGTGGTGGCATCTCCGAGCACGGCATCGCCAGAGGTGAAGCCGGGCAGCGGGCGTTGCCAGAACTCGATCGTGAAGTCGCCCGAAAGAGCGAACGGGGTGAATGTTACCAGATCATCAACGCCATCAAGGGAGAGGAACTGTCCACACGTGCCACACGCCCCTGTGGAATTGAAGCTGGCATTGATGGTGCTGTTCGTCGTGGGCACCACATAGTTCTGGATCTGGGGTTGCCCATTGCTCCAGCCTGCGAAGGAATAGCCATTGCTGCCGAGGCATTGGTCACCGTCCATCACGGCCACTTGCATGCCGTATCCGATCGCTTGGTCGATGGTGTACGGCGTAAGCACCGGCAAGCCCTCCACCATCACCTCAAGCCCCGGTGGTGTGCTGGTGATCGTCACGTTCACCTTCTCCGGGAAGATCTGCACGCTATGGCTGAACTGCAAGCCATCCACATCAGTGACCGTGAGGGTAACGGTGTAGTAGGTGAGCCCGGAATATCCATGTCCGGTGGTCGGAACGATGAGGTCGAAGGAACTGGTTCCCGTGGCACCGGACTCCGGGTGGATGTGATCGTCGTGGTTGAACACAGCGGTCCAACTGTAGTTGGCCTCGGTCAACGGGTCATCGTCGAACCCGATACCCTCGAAGGTGATCACGTCACCGCTCCGGAACGTGGAACCATCGCCGGGGGAGGTGATCTGTGCGAATGGGGGCGTGCCCACCTTCACCTGCGCGGCGCCGCAGTAGATGCTCGAGTTACCATCGGAAACAACGACCTGTGCGAAATAGGTGCCCGGTGCTGAATAGGTATGGCCCACCGTTGCACCGTTCACCGTGGGTGTCCCATCGCCGCGTGTCCAGGTGTAGGTGAGCGGATCCCCTTCCGTATCGGTGGCCGTGGCAGCGAGGGTGGTGGTGAGCGTCGGGCCCGGGCCGTCATTGGGGCTGGCGCTCACCGTGCCACAAGTGGGGGAGCGGTTCGGGGAATAGAAGATGCGGTGCACCCCTCCCGTATAGGTCACGAATTCCGAGACCAGATCGATGTAATAGATGGCACCATCGGGCCCTTGGAGCAACTTCACAATGGAGCGTGGGAAGGTACCCCCGGCCGATGCGTTCAGAAAGGCGTTGTCGCTGGTCACCTGGCCGCCAGGGCCCAAGGTGAGGTAGCGCATGGAGGAGCGTGCATAATCACCGTAGATGTACCGCCCCTGCCATTCGGGCGGGAACATGGTGCCCGTGTAGGTGAACCCCGCCGTGATGGAGGCTCCGGTGCCGGCGTGGGGGTAGGCGAACACCGGGTCGCTGTAGAGCGGGTCCAAGCAAGCGCCCTGCGGCGTACGGCCACCATCCCCGCAGAATGGCCAACCGAAGTTCGCGGCGGGTGCAGCGATGTGAAGGTCCTCCCAAGCCACGCCGTGGTCGTTGCCACCCACCTCACCCACCAGGTAGGCACCCGTGGAAGCATTGAACGAGGCACGGAACGGATTCCGGAGGCCCGAGGCGTAGACGGACTTGAGCACACCGCTCGCATTGAAGTTCCCCGGGGTGGCATCGTAGTAGGGATTGTCGGTGGGGATCACACCAGTGCGGGTGAAGCGATGGATCTTGCCATAAGGGGATGCCGGGTCCTGGGCAAGCGCCGGGGTGAAGTCATCGCCCACGGACAACAGGATGTGCTCGTTGTCCACGAAGGCCATACCACCGCCGATATGGCAACAACTACTGAACGGGGTGATGGTCTCGAAGATGACGGTCTCGCTCGCTGGGGATGCGCTGTTCCCTGCGTGTGTGAAACGCGACACGCGGTTCCTGTTGTTGAGCGTGCTGTAATAGAGGTAGATGAAGTTGTTGGTGGCGAAGCCCGGGTCCAGGATGACCTCCATCAGGCCGTGCTCCCCGGTGTTGTTGACATTGGGGACCTGCAGGTATTCGGTGTATTGGACCGGACGTTGGTCGACCGGGGTGGTGATGAACACGGTCCCCTGTAAGGTGATGATGAGCATTCGCCCATCGGGCAGGAACGCTCCTGAGGAAGGAAGACCGAACCCCTCCACCACCAATTCGTGCTGGAATGGCGCAGGCTGGGCGAACACGGTAGGTCCTCCGCAAAGGGCGAACACCATGGCCAGGACCATCATGGCCATGGTGCGGGTGTGTTCGATCGCGGGTTCCTGTTCGATCATCGGTGATCGGCCGTGGGTGGTGCAGTTATCCCAATGGGAACGCGAAGTTATCACCTTGTGATGGTGTGGCGGGTGATGGAGGTCAGTCGGTGAGCGGTCTACCGGTCGCCGGTGCTGCGTTGGTCCAATCCCCAGTTCAACTTGTTCCGAAGGGTATCCAGGAAGTCCTGGTCCTCCAACTGCACCATCTTCACCGGGAACGGGGCTCGGCGGATGGTGACAGTGCTGTCACCTTCAATGGTCACGCTGCGTGAATCCAGGTTCAACAGGCACCTGTCCGATCGGGCCTCCAACTGAAGGCGGATGGTGAAGTGATCAGGCACCACGAACGGGCGCACGTTCAGGTTATGGGGTGAGATGGGATTGATGACCAGCGCATCGCTGGTGGGGTAGACGATCGGTCCTCCACAGCTTAGTGAATAGGCTGTGGATCCGGTGGGTGTGGCCACGATGAGGCCATCCGCCCAGTACGTGTTCAAATACGCGGTACCGAGGTGAACGTGTACCGCGATCATGCTCGCACTGTCGCGCTTGCTGATGCTGACCTCGTTGAGGGCGAAGTTGTGCGTGCCAAGCGCGTCGGTCTGGTCCAGTACTTCCAGGAGCGTACGGTCCTGTAAGGCGTAATGGCCCGCGCTCAAGGCTGCCAAGGCGGCGTCCACCTCCTCCAGTCGAACGCTGGAAAGGAACCCGAGGCGTCCCAGGTTGATGCCCAGGACCGGGATCCCGGTACGGCCAACCATGGCCACCGTGTCCAGCAACGTGCCATCACCGCCCAATCCGATACAGAGGTCCAGATCGTCGAGTTCCAGGTGCCCTTCGGTGGTACGGGGAAGGGCCAACTGGACGCCATGGCGCTGCAGCCAATCCGCGATGCCACTGCTCAGGCGCGGCTCCAGTCCATGATGCAACATGCGTTGCAGCACATCCAACACCTTGGGGATGTTGTCCGAGGCCATCTCCCGGCCGTTCACGCCCACGCGCATGGTTCAAAAGGGTTGTGTGAAATGTAGGTAGAATCCGTGCTCGCCCAAGGCGTTCAAGGTGTATTCACCGCGCACCACCTGATCGTAGCTCGTCACCAGGTCCAGCCCGGCACCATAGCCGCTCTGCCATTGGTCGTTCAGGAAGTTGTGCGCGGCATACCGACTGTCCCAGACCCTCCCGGCATCGACGAAGACGTTCAGGTACAAGGCGACGTGGAGGGTGCGGAAGGATTCCAGTGGAATGGCCTCCACGCGGAAGGTGCGTGGTCTGTAGAGTGTGAACAGGTAATTGGCCCTGCCCAATGCATAATGCTCTCCATCGGCCACGTAATACTCGTAGCCACGTACCTGTGCGCTGTAGCCGAGTCCTTCTTGCACATAATACGGTGGTGTGCCTTGGGTCACCTTGCCACGGAGGGAGAGCGCAACGGTCGAGCGTTCTTTCACGGGCCACCAACGTTTCACGGTGCCATATAGCGTGGTCACATCCGGCTCCGCTTCGTCCAACACGCCGAGTCCCAAGCGGTCCAACCGCAGTTCGGCGTAATGCCCGGATCTGGGGAATATGCGGACATCGCGGCGGTCCCAGATGAGGGAATAGCCGAGGGTGAGGAACCGGGTGCGGGGCGAACGGTCTTCGAAGTAGTCCAGCGCACGCTGAACGATGGTGTCCCGTACTTCCGCCTGCAGGTAGCCGAGGCGCCACGAATGCCGCACATCATGCTCGCGGCGTAGGGTCACCTCCAGGTCGGCCCACCACTCGTCCCGGTTGCTACCATCCGGGTCGCGTACCAGGATCCGCTTGTTGTCCACCGTGCCCGTAGTGATCTCGGCCTGTTGCTCGTAACCACCACCGATGCTGAACCCCCACCGTTGCCTGCGGTCCACGAAAGGAACCCGATATCGTAAGGCGTATTGGTTGGTGTACCCGAATTGGGCCAAGGCATGGATGGTCTCGTTCCTGCCGCGGAAGTTGTACTTGTAGAGGTACAGACCATAGTTCACCCGGTCCAGGTCCTTGGTCAACCACCACGTGTTGAAGTTGGGGTCGGCCAGGTCGAACACGATGGCGGGCCACAAGTACCACCGCTCGTTCACGGTCACCTCCACGATCACCGAATGGCCATCCAGGAACAAGGGCAACAGGGTCACCGTGTTGAAGAGCCCCGTGTTAACGAGGTTCTGACGGCTCCTTTCCAACTGCTCATAGAACGGGCCTGTGCCAAGGGTGTCCCCTTCATGCATGAGCAGTTCGCGCAGGATGATACGGTCCTTGGTGACGTGGTTGCCCGAGATGGTGATCCCCATGACCCGGATGGAGGCGCCCACATGGCTCGTGTCGTTGGTAGGGCTGGCGGATGCGCTCCACGCGCAAACGACCATCACCAAGGCGGACAGGATCGAACGGCGCACCTGGCCCATGCCAAGGGAGGGGTCACAGATTGATGAAGCGCATGAGCTCGTCGTAGCGGCCGCGCAGGTCGTCATGGAACCGGGAACCCTGGTAGGTGGACTTCACGAAGTATTCGTAACGCTCGAAGGATTGCAGGATGTCGCTGATGTCCTCGCGATTGATCTTCAGGGTGACCTCCACGCGCACACTATCGGGCAGGGAATGGGTGTACACGCTGAGCACCTTGCCACCGTTGCCCTCCACGATACGTGCGATGGCATGAAGGCTGTAATCGACCTGGTTCATCTCCAGCACGACGATACTTCCGATCTCGTGGATGTTGGTGATCTCGGCCAACCGATGCAAGGCTTCGTGCTCCGTGATGCTGCCCAGGTAGAGCCCCATGTCATCGAGCACGGGCACCACGGTCAGGCCCCGCTCGCTGAAGAGCTTCATCACTTCGTAGATGTGCTGGCCGCCACGCGCGAAGGGTAAGGCGACACGTTCCATCACATCGTTCACCGTGCCCCGCGGATCGTTAAGGTCCACCAGGTCCATGTCCTTCACCAGGCCTACCAAGCGTTGGTCCTCCACCACAGGAAGATGCGCCACCTTGAACTCCTCCATCCAGTCCAAGGCACGGCCCACCTCGTCCTGCGGACGCAGTGGCGGGATGTCGGCAGTGATCAGGTCTCGGGCATGCATGGCTGGAACCGTTGAAGAACGCGGGGTCCGTACTTTTGCGCACCCCCTTGGGGTCCAAAGTAACGCATCCGAAGGTGACCCGTCTCAGTGTGAATATCAACAAGCTGGCCACGCTGCGTAATGCGCGTGGCGGCAATGATCCGGATGTGGTGGCGCTGGCACTGCAGCTGGAGCGCTGGGGCGCACAGGGGATCACCGTCCATCCGCGACCCGATGAACGGCACATCCGTAGGTCCGATGTGCGTGCCCTTAGCCCCTTGCTCACCACGGAGTTCAATATCGAAGGCTACCCCGGTGCGGAGTTCATGGACCTGGTCCTGGAAGTGCGGCCGCACCAAGTGACGCTCGTTCCCGATCCTCCTGGCGTGCTTACGAGCAATGCCGGGTGGGATGCCCGCACCCATCGCCTGTTCCTGTCCGAAGTGGTCCATCGTCTCAAGGAGAACGCCATCCGCACATCCTTGTTCATGGGCACCGAGCTGGACCAATTGGAACATGCCGCAGCAACGGGCGTGGACCGCATCGAATTGTACACGGAACCATATGCGGCACATTACCACGAGGACCGGTATGCTGCTGTGGCCCCCTTCGTACGCGCTGCTCGACATGCGGCGGAACTCGGGCTCGGCCTCAACGCAGGGCACGATCTGAACCGGCACAACCTGGCCTTCTTCGCACAGCAGGTCCCCGGCCTGTTGGAAGTGTCCATCGGACATGCGTTGATCTGCGATGCACTACTATTCGGACTGGAGAACACGGTCCGGTTATACCTCCGCGAACTGCGATGATCGTCGATCTCCATTACCGTCGCATGGGTCCGGAAGGCGCTACACCGGTGGTGATCCTCCATGGCTTGTTCGGCACTTCTGATAACTGGGGCAGTATCGGCAAGGAGTTGGCCGAACCCGCCACCCCGGGAGCCCATGCGTTCGATGTGCTGTTGGTGGACCTCCGTGACCATGGCCGCTCGCCTCATACCGCTGCCACCTCATACCCGTTGATGGCGGCCGACGTGCACGCCTTGGTGGAAAGGCTGGGGCTGAACGATGTGGTGTTGGTGGGGCATTCCATGGGCGGGAAGGCCGCCATGGTGTTCGCCCAACGTTGGCCTCGACTGCTGCATCAACTTGTCATCGTCGACATCAGCCCGAAGGAGCACGCCAACAACCACGGTCACATCATCGAAGCGATCCTCACCGCGGACCTCTCACCCGGACGCACACGCAAGGAGGTGGAACAGCACATCGCGGCGCGGGTGAAGGAGCCCGGTGTGGTGCAGTTCCTGATGAAGAACCTTTACTGGCTCAAGGAGGACCAACTGGCCTGGCGGGTGAACGCGCCCTTGCTGGAACGTGAGCTCGATGCCATCCTGGCCGCCATCGGTCCCGAGGTGGTGAAGGTGCCTACGCTCTTCATCCGCGGCGGCCAGAGCGATTACATCCTGCGTGAGGACCTGCCAGCGATCAAGGAGCAGTTCCCCAACAGCCGGGTGGAGACCGTGCCATACGCCGGTCACTGGGTGCATGCCCAGGCACCGGACGAGGTGATCGGCATGATCCGTGCAACCGTTCGTTGATGCGTCTCCTCATCCTCCTCCTTGTCCTGGTGCCCCGATCGTTGTGGGCACAGATGGATACGGTCTGGGTGCCCTATGAAGCGGGCATGGACCTGCGCGATGGGCTTTACCGGGATTTCCGGGAGTTCCGTTCCAATGCTCCCGGTGTGCCCATGGATCGATTGCGCGACGAACAGGGGCTGCCGGTCAGGGACGTACGTGCAGTGCTGAGCCGCATGTACTGGCAACCGGACACCGGTGATCGTCAGGTTGTGCGGCCCGATAGGCTTTGGGGCTTCTGTCAGAACGATGTGATCTATGTGGCTGCAGGCAATGGCTTTTCGCGCATCGGGCTCATGGGTAGCCTGTGCCACATGGTACACGAGGTCAGTTATCGCGACATCGATCCGTACCTCTACCCGATGGGCGGCGTGACGCGCACCGCAGTGGTGCACCAATTGTTGGATACCCGCACCGGCGCCTTCCTTCCCTTTCTGGCCGGCGGTATGGCCGAAGCACTGAAGGCCGATCCCATCCTTGCTGAGGAATTCGGTCGACTTTCGAAGAAGGAACGGAACAAGGATGCCGTCCTCTTCCGGTTCCTGCACCTCTACAACACACGCCATCCGTTGCTGTTCCCGCAATGATCGGCACGCCGTTCGTACAACAGGCGCGGCGCATCGTCACACGTGAACAGCGGCCACTTCAACCTACTTTCGCCGTCCCCAACGCACCGATCATGTTCGCACGCACGTTGTCCATCCTCGCACTCATCCTGATCGCAGCGCCCGTGCATGCCCAAGGGACCAAGGCCGAATTCATCCCCTCGCTGGTGGGCTTCTGGAACATCGAGAACCTGTACGATACCCTGGACTCACCCGATACGGACGACCGGGAGTTCCTTCCTGAGAGCGGCAAACTTTGGGGTGCTCAACGCTACGGACGGAAGGTGGAGAAGATGGGCGAGGTCATCGCAGCCTTGGGCAAGGACCTCGACCCGCGGGGTGTGGCCCTCTTGGGATTGGCCGAGGTGGAGAACAGGAACGTGGTGGAGGACCTTACGCGTTCCACTGCCTTGAAGGCCCGGGGCTATCAGGTCGTGCATACGGATTCGCCGGACCGCCGAGGTGTGGATGTAGCGCTGATCCATGATCCCAAGCGTTATGTGGTGTATGCGCACAAGGCCTACCGCTTGCACATGCCCGACACGGCCTTCCGCACCCGCGACCAGTTGTTGGTGAGCGGCGTATTGGACGGTGACACCACCCACGTGATCGTGGCCCACTGGCCTTCGCGCCGAGGCGGGGAGAAGCGCTCCATGCCCAATCGCATGGCCGCTGGTGAGCTCGGTCGTCACATCGTGGATTCACTCCTCGCGCGCAACCCCGATGGACGCATCCTGTACATGGGCGATCTCAACGACGACCCCGTGAACAAGAGCATCACCATGGGGCTACGGGCCACCGGGGATCAAGCCGCAGCGCAGGGCACCACGCTCTTCAACCCCATGCATGCCCCGTTCAAGAAAGGGATCGGCTCCCTCGCTTGGCGCGATTCGTGGAACCTCTTCGACCAGATCATCATCAACCCTGCACTGGTCACCGGTGCTGGTGGACGCTACCGCTATTTCGGCACCCGGGTCTATAACGAACCGTACCTGCGCCAGGAGGAAGGCAACTTCGCGGGATACCCCAAGCGCACCTTCGTGGGGGATACCTACCAGGACGGCTACAGCGATCACTTTCCCGTGTACCTGATCCTGGTGCGGGATAAGTAGGACCACCTCCGGAGGCATCGGGGTTCCTATCGGTCAAGTCCGCCTGATCAACATACTTCAATTCCTGATGGGATACCCTCGCGCGGATCCTTGCGGCCTTCCGTTCGGGGTGGGGAGTGGTTCACTGTGCGATGCATTTCGGACCGGACATGGCACACGGCATTTGGACCATGTCCTGATCCAAAGCCCATGACCGCTTTCTGACCGGGTGGGTCGTTGACCGGCGAATGGTCCATCCGCTTGAAATGGACATACAATGAAGAAGCCCGCGATCGACAAGCGACCGCGGGCTTCCAATGAGAAGGGGCTCGATCAGTGCTGCACGCTCAGGCGTCCGGTGCTCACGGCGCCGTTGTTGCGCAGGGTCACTTGGTACAAGCCTGTTGCGAAACTGCTGGCATCGATCAGCAAGCGGTCATCACTGCTCACGCGGTTCAGCACCACGCGACCGGTCGCATCGCTCACACTCACTTCGCTGCGGCCACTCATGGCGCTCAGGTCGATGGTCACCAGTTCACTGGTCGGATTGGGATACATGGACAACGCAGCTGCATTCAACTCCTCCACGCTCGTACCGATCTCGATGTCGCTCTCCATGCGCGGCTCCAGCTTCCACTCGCTGAACGTGTAGGTCACCAGTCCGGTCACGGAGTAGTAGTTGCCCACTGCAGGTGTGGAATCGAAGATCAGGTCATCCACAAGCATACTGCCCTGCCAGTCGGAACCCAGCCACTGGAAGTTGTTGGTGGCGTCGGGCAGGTTCAAGCACTCCAGGTCGGCCACACGTACCAGCACTCCTTCCCAGGGTTCGGTGGAAGCTTCGGCTCCTGTCAGGTCCTGTGCTGGTGGCAGAGCGATGCCGGTGGAGTTCACGGTCACGCTCTGAAGCGCAATGATCTCGGTGAGGCTGTTGAACTCGTCCACACGGCCGACCACGGTGATGTTGTCGCCCATGGCCACTGCGGTGGGAGGGGTTCCGAACACATAGATGCCGCTGTAGGCACCGGTGCCATCCTGCATGAAGAAGCTGGTGATGGTGCCACCCGTATTGGTGACCACACCAGTCACGATACCGCTGGTCTCCACCAGTTCACCATCCAAGGGGGAAGCCCCGTCCGGTGTACTCGTGGTCTGGATCTCGCTGATGGTGGCCGGGGTCGGTACCTCAGGCACGCCGGTGGTGATGAGCACGTCATCGATCACGATGTGCTCCGGTCCGACCGTATTGATCACCGAGAAGATGAACTCACCCTCTGTGCTGCTGTTGGTGCAGGTGACGGACTGGGTCACTTGCTCCCACGTGCTGCCGTCGGTGAGCGTGTCGTACGCGTTATAGGAGGCGTAGCCCGAGCCGGTTGCACGACCATCATAGATGTTGGTGCGAACCTGTCCACGTCCACGCACCCAGAAGGAGATGTCGTACGTGGTCCCTGCGGTCACGGCCATGGGCTGGGTGGTGAAGCGCTTGTGTGAACCCGTGGCCAGTTGGAGGCGTACCGCGTAGGTGCCGCCGTGTACGTTCTCGGTCTCTTGGAACACGCTGTCCAGGACGAGGTTGGTGCGCAACCCACCCATGTCGGTGGGAACGTTATCGGTCCAGTTCTCGAAGCCGCTCTCGAAGACCGTCTGTGCCTGGGTGGGCAGGGACAATGCGGCGAGGATGCCTAGTGCGTAAAGGTGTTTCATGGGTCGGTTGTTGAGGTTCGGTCAGTTAAGGGTCACTGAATGACCACGTCGTCGATGCGGAAGTTGGTGGTCTGGGAATTCGCGCCACTTCCGGTGTAGCGGAATCCGATGACGAAGGATCCGGTGTAGCCTGCGGGCAGTACGGTGGAAAGGTCGATCGATCCGGAGTTGACCCAGACCTGATCGGCCGTGGCCGGAGTGGCATAGGCACAAGGGACAGCCACCCAGTTGGCCGTGGCCAAATTGGACAGGTTGAAGTTGGTGCTGATGCGCAGTGCGAACGGGTCGTGTGCGGCTACACCGAATCCGCGCTGGCTGCGGAACGAGAGGGACATGCCCGGAGTGAAGTTCACGGGCGGGCTGATCAACCAGGTCACATCGCTGGCATTGGTGGAGGCGAAGGCGGTGGCCTGGGCCGTAAGGTTGCCGCTCAGGTCCTCACCCCGCCAGTACCGGCTCCCCACCTGTGGGATGTTGTTCCAGCAGGCCAGGTTGGTGATGTTCACATTGTCCACGGTGGTCGCGAAATCCTGCTGCACCGAACCCACCGCAGGGCAAAGCGTCGGTAATGGATCGCACCGGTCAGGGCTGGTGAGCTGCACTTCAGGCAGGCTGCGGTTCCCGAGTTGGATGGTGCTTCCGAACAAGCCTACCACGCATACGATGGAGCCATTTCCTTGGGGAAGAGGCTGCCCGGCATAACTGGCATACCCACTGGTCCGTACCATGATGGTATTGCCATCACAATCCGCCAAGTAGCGCTCTCCGGTCTGTTGGTTCACAGCATCGGCCCATGTTCCATTCGTGGCATCCTCCACGGTGAATTCCACATTCTCCAATTTGACCAGGGTGCTCTGCCAGGCCACCACGTTGGCCTCGATCTCGGCAATGGTGGCCACGCGCGGCGTCACCTGCACCTGGGTGGCTTGCTTGACGATGTTGTTGTCCACATCCACGCTGTCCAACTGCATCAGCCCGTTGTAGGGCGCCAGCACCGTTCCGGGCAGGTAGATCCGCACCGAATCACCCACATAGAGCCCACCGCTGTTCAAGAGCCGAAGGGTGATCCCTCCCGTGGCGTCCTGCACGGTGATGTTCTTGTAGAAGTTGCCGTCGTTCTCATCCGAGGTCACCACTGCATAGACACTCTTCTCGGTGCCGGCAAAACGCACCCGTTCCGTGGTGTAGAGCGCTTTGAGTTGTGCAATGGTCAGTACAGAACCCACCGGAATGGTGCGCAAGGGAGGCGAATCGAACTCCTTCTTGCAGCCTGCGAACACGACCGCGACCGAAGCGGCGATCAGAATGGTACGAACGTTCATATGAAAGGGGTGTCGTGTGGACATGGGGTTAGAAGCTGAAGGTCACCATGACGAAGTAGTTCCGTCCGAACAGGTAACTGTATTTCGGTGGGAAGCGGCCCACGTCCGTTCGGTCATAGCGGAGCTGTTCGAACCCGCCGATCCGGAAGTCCTGATTGTTCAAGAGGTTGCTGATGGTGCCATTCACAGCGATGCGATACCCCTTCACCATCCAGCTCTTGCCGGCAAAGAGGTCCACGGTCATGTTGGCGTCCAGCTTGGTCTGAGTGAGCAGATCATCCCACTGCGGGTCTGTATCCACGAAGTTGCCCAAGGCTTCCACCGTCCGGCGGTCCGGGTTCGGGTCCAAGTAGATGTCATCGAAGTAGTTCGCGTTCACCCCAGCGAACCAGAACTTGGGCGAATTGTAGCGGAGGCCCAACGACGCTGCGGTCTGTGGCATGCCTCCCACCTTGTAGTTCTCCCAGAACACGGTCCGGTCCGACGCGAACACCTCGGTGCTGTTGTCGCGGGTGATGTTGGCCACTGGACGTGATGCGTACCGGTAGTCACCAAGACCCAGTACCGCCGATGCCTGCCAGGTGCTCGTGATGTTCCCCTCCACACCCAGCTCAACACCTTGGTGCACTTGGTCCACGCCGGTCATCACGTAATTCACCAAGGTCAGGTACTCATCATGGTAGAAGCTGCGCGACCAGATCTGGTCACTGATGCGGGCGTAGTACAAGGTGGCGCGGCCCTTGATGCGCGGTGAACGGACGATGTAGCTGATGTCGCCGCTGTAGGCGTTCTCGTTGGTAAGACCGGGCACCGTGGTGTGGCGGGTGCGGGGCGATACGAACGCGGTGCGCGAGCTGGGCGGACGGGTTACGAACGCCGCATTGGCGCTGATGAACTGCCGGCCCGTGAGCTTGTAGGTGGCACCACCCTTCACCCCGAAGTGGAAGAAGTTCTCCTTGTCCGACTCCCCAGCGGAGTTGTCCGGGAAACGTCCGTTCTGGAAGCGACTGTCGCGCCAGAAGGAGGTTTGGCTGAGGTCCATACCAGCGTACACGTCAACCTTCTCGAACTTCCGTTCGTACTGGGAGAACACGTTGACCATCCGGGTGTGGATGTCGTAATCGTAGCCGAACAGGTCGCCTTCGCGCACCACCCGGTTGGGCGTGCTCAGATCGTTCTGCGAGATGTTGGGGTCGTTGAAGTCGCGGTCGGCGAACTGGTCGATGTCCACCCAGAATTCGCCGCCAAGCAGGTCCTCAACCGTCTTGAAGTAGTGCGTCTTCTGCTTGTGGAAGCTACCTCCCAATGTGAAATGTGAGCCATCCTCCAGTTCGATGGTATAGACACTGTTGATCCCGATCCGGGTGGGATCCGCACGCTGTTCCTCAACGATATACTTGCTCCGCAAGCCGGTGAGCGTTGACCCTGATCCGTTGGCGTTATCCAGAGAGAACAGGTTCTTGCTGTTGGCGAAGTAGAGCTGGTCCCAATCGATCTGCCGTGCGTTCTCATCGGTCTGCCAAGCATTGGTGAACTCGGTCGCGATGGAAGGGTTCTGCTCGGTGAAGTAGCTCGGCAGATAGCGGTAGTAGTCCGGTCGCGGGTCCTTGGCGTCGAACCAGTTCAAGTTGGTGAGCCCATCCCGGCCGAAGGTGTAGAACAGCGAGGAGGTCAGCTTCGCCTTCGCCTTGGGAGTGTACACGTGCGTGGCCATGATCATCGGCTTGTGGTCGAAGCTCATGCGGGCGTTGCGCTTCTCACCATCCTGGTAGCCCCAGTTCGGGTTGTAGTAGTTGCTGCCCACCAGGTCGAATGCCTCTTGGATGGCCAATCCTTGCCGACCTTGGATGATGGGTGCACCGAAAGCGCTGAGGCTGACACTGTGTTGCTCGTTGAACTTCTTCTCGGCACCCACGAAGTAGGCATAGGCATTGAAGGAGGTGCCATCCACGTAACCCTCCTCGGCCCATCGCTTCGAACCGGAGATGCTGAACGCCCATCCGTTCTTCTGCATACCGGTGTTGTAGGTGGCCATGATGCGGTTGCGGTAGGCCCGGTTGGTGGATGCGTAGGACACCCGCAGGCCTTTGCGCAAGGCACTGGGTTGTACGTTCATCTCGGTGTATCCACCGATGCCTCCGAAGTTGTAACGCGAGGGGTTCACACCGGCCCGTACCTGGTTCCAACGCGTGATGTCGTTAAGGCCTGCCCAATTGCTCCAGCTGGCCCACCCCGTCTCCAGATCGTTCATCAACACACCGTTGATGCTCACCAACATGTTCTCCGAGTCGAAGCCCCGTATGCGGAAGCGCGCTTGTCCGAAGGTGAAGCCAGCTGTGTTCGTGAACACATCCCGCGAGGATTGCAGGATCCCCGATATGTCCTGACTACCGAGTTCGCTGTCAAGATCGTCCGCCGTGATGGTGAAGACCGGGAGTTGAGGTTCGTTCCGCCGTAAGGTGTCCGGGCGCTCGATGGTGGTACTGTCCACTTGAGCGGCCAGGAACAAGCTGCCGAACAGGGCGAACGCTGAAGTGATGTACCGAAGCTGGGACTCACGTGCGCGTTGGTCGAACAAGGACAGGGTGCGAAGGGTCATGGGCTCAAGGGGTGCGCAGAACATGCATGTATCCGGATCACCGTCCCGAACCCGGAGAAGGGTTGGTGTGGCGGGTTGTTCGGACGTGGTGCACGTGCTCGTGGGCGTTGGGGCCGCGAAGGTATGATTTCCCTTGCCCAGCCCGGTGTTCCCCCTGTGTTAAATCGTTGAGGGTTCGGGCAATGCCTGAGCATGCCCCGATTATCTTTGGCCGCCCCACAGCGAGGTCCACGTGCCCGAACGTCTGGTCATCATACCCACTTTCAACGAACGGGAGAACATCGCGGACATGCTGTCCCATGTGCTCCGTCTGGAACCCGCCTTCCATGTGTTGGTGGTGGATGACGGATCACCGGATGGTACCGCCCTGATCGTGAAGGAGTTCATGGCCCGTGAGCCGGAACGCGTCCACGTCATGGAACGCAGCGGAAAGCTTGGATTGGGCACAGCGTACATCGCAGGATTCAAGTGGGCCATCGCTCGCAACTACGCCTTTGTGTTCGAGATGGATGCCGACTTCTCCCACGACCCGGATGACCTGGTACGGCTATTCGACGCTTGCAGGGCGGATGGGGTCGGGATGTCCGTAGGTTCACGCTATGTCAAGGGTGGTCGTGTGTCGAACTGGTCCTGGAACCGTGTGTTGCTGAGCTATTGTGCCTCGCTTTACGTGCGCACCGTGCTTTGGCTCGGCGTAAGGGACACCACGGCCGGTTTCGTTTGTTACCGCAAGGAAGTGCTCCAGGGGATCCCATTGGATGAGATCAAGTTCATCGGATATGCGTTCCAGGTGGAGATGAAGTATCGTGTGACCCTCCATGGCTTCCGCATCGTGGAAGTGCCGATCACGTTCAAGGATCGCGAGAAGGGGCAGAGCAAGATGAGCATGAACATCTTCCACGAGGCCTTCCTCGGCGTGCTGAAGATGCGACTGCGTATCCGCAAGCCATGAACAACGTCCTGATCCGCGATTGCATCCTCGTGAATGAAGGGGTCGAGCTCCAGGCCGATGTGCTGGTGCGCAATGGCCGCATCGAACGCATCGCCACGGAAGGCATCGGTTCCAACAACACCCACGAAGTGGATGCGCGCGGCCGATACCTGTTCCCCGGGGTGATCGATGATCAAGTGCATTTCCGTGAACCCGGATCGACGCACAAGGAGGATATCGCACACGCTAGCGCAGCAGCAGCAGCAGGTGGGGTCACCAGTTTCATGGAAATGCCCAACACGGTGCCCAATACGCTCACCCAGGAGCTGCTCGAGGATAAGTATCGAATGGGAGCGGCGTCATCGTTGGTCAACTACTCCTTCTACATGGGAGTGGGGAATGACAACCTCGATGAAGTACTTCGCACCGACCCACGAACGGTTTGTGGTTTGAAAGCTTTCCTGGGTTCCAGCACCGGTAACATGCTGGTGAACGATGAGCACACGTTGGATGAATTGTTCCGACGCGCCCATATGATCCTTGCCGTTCATGCCGAGGATGAGAAGACCATCCGTAGCAATATGGCAAAGGCGGAGGCACGGTGGGGAGCGGACATCCCGGTGGATCAGCACCCGGTGATCCGTGATGCCGAGGCCTGCTACCTCAGCAGCTCCCGCGCTGTGGCAAGGGCGCGCGAACATGGGACCCGCCTTCACGTCCTGCATATCAGCACGGAACGGGAACTCGAGCTCTTCGATCCCGGACCGGTCCAGAACAAGCGGATCACCGCGGAGGCGTGCATCCATCACCTATGGTTCACAGCTGAGGATCATGCGAGCAAAGGATCCCTGATCAAGTGGAATCCTGCGGTGAAGAACGCCTCCGACCGCGCCGCCATCCGGCAGGCCGTGGTGGACGACCGCATCGACGTGGTGGCCACGGACCATGCTCCGCACACGTTGGAGGAGAAGGGACGGCCTTATGCCCAGTGCCCATCCGGTGGCCCACTGGTCCAACATTCCCTCGTGGCCATGTTGGATCTCATGCACCAGGGTGTGTTCACCCTGCATCAGGTGGTGGACAAGTTGTCCCATGCACCGGCCCGCCTCTTCCAAGTGGAAGGAAGGGGATACATCCAGGAAGGATACCACGCTGATCTGGTGCTTGTCGACCTCGATGCACCATGGACCGTGGACCGCGGCAATGTGTTGTCGAAGTGTGGTTGGTCACCCTTCGAAGGACACACCTTTCGTTCCCGTGTGCTTCGCACTTGGGTGAATGGCCAGGCGGTCTTTGTGGAAGGACGCGTGGATGGGTCCGTCCGGGGTGAACGTTTGCGCTTCGACCGATGAAGCCCCTGTCCGCACTGATCCTATCCATTGCATTGATCGCATGCGAACAGGGTTCCATGCGACCTCCGGAAGTGCTGGCACGAGAACCGTTCACCGCGGTGCTCTGTGACCTGCAGCTCGTAGAGGCCCGCATCAATCACGAATTGGTCGTGGAGCCGATCGGCACCATCCCCTCCGACCGCTATGCCGAGGAGGTGTTCGCGCGCAACGGTGTCACCAAGGAGGAATTCCGGACCAGTTTGGCCTACTACGGTGCCCGGCACGAGGAGATGACAGCCATCTACGAGGATGTCATCACGGAACTGACCAGGCGTAAGGACCGATCACCTACTGCGGTCGATCCGCAGCCTTGAGGAAGCGGGCCACATTGTCCACCGCCTCCTGCACCGGACGGAAACGCATCCCCAGGGCCTTGATCCGACCGGAGTCGTATGCCCGCTGGCCCATGGAACTGTGCACGGTATGCCGGGTGATCATGGGTCGCTGACGCGTGATGGCGGTACGCAACCGTTCGAACCGCCAAGCCAAGGCCAGGACCCAGGGCCACAGTGGTCGTGACGATCGCGGATGTCCGAACGCCGTGGCGTGCATACCGAAGAGCTCCGCGTAGCTGTGGTTACCGCCTACGATCAAGTGACGTTCGCCCGTGGCGCCTTGCTCCATCAGCAGCACGAGCGCTTGCGCCACATCGCGTGCATCCACGAACCCGTTACTGCCCGTGGGATGGAAGCGTGTGCCGCGGTGTAGCCGTTCGGCGAGGGTCATGGAACTGCGGCCTGGTGAACCGGGGCCGATGACAACGCTCGGGTTGGCGATCACCGCATCCAAGCCTTCGGCGATGCCACGCTGCACCTCCAGTTCCGATTCGTATTTGCTGAGCGCATAGGGTGAGGTGGTTCGATCCTCGACCCATGGCAACGATTCATCCACCGGTACTCCAGCCACTGCCCGACCCATACTGGCCGTGGAGCTCACGTGGCAGAGGCGGCTCACACCGGCGTTCAGTGCCGCGTTCACCACATTGGCAGTGCCCTCGATGTTGGTCCGGCGCAGTTCCCGCAGCTCGCGCGGATCGAACGATACCAGCGCAGCGGCATGGTAGACCCGTTCCACGCCGACCATGGCGTCCTCCAAGGACGACATGTCGTGCAGGTCGCCTTCCACCCAGGTGATCCGAGCAAGCAATTCATTGGGGTCCGTGGAGTAATGACGGAACACGCGTTCCACGATCCGGCGATCCGAACCAGGCCGCACCAAGGCACGTACCGAGTGCCCGCAGGACGTGAGCAGGTGTAACAGGTGGATACCCACTATCCCGGTTCCACCAGTGATCAATTGCATGTCGCGTTCGCTCGATCCAAGGTGCGCAAGGTACTCCGCACCGCCTCACCGCCCGGCTATCTTTGCCGCCGCTGTGACCGGAACTCGACCCATGTGGTCCCGGCCAGCGCTCATCATCATGGCGAACGGCTTCATCGACGAACTGCGCTGGCGCGGTATGCTGCAGGACAGCACCCCCGGCGTGGAGGAACACCTGGCGAAAGGTCCGCAGCGCGGCTACATCGGCTTCGATCCCACCGCCGATTCCCTGCACGTGGGCAACCTGGTGCAGATCATGTTCCTCACGCACTTCCAACGCTCGGGGCACCGCGCCGTGGCCCTGGTGGGTGGCGCCACCGGCATGGTGGGCGACCCCAGCGGCAAGAAGAGCGAACGCAACCTGCTCGATGAGGAGGCCCTGCGCCACAACGAGGCCTGCATCAAGGCCCAGCTGCAGCGCTTCCTGGATTTCGAACACCCCACCAACCCGGCACAGCTGGTCAACAACTACGACTGGTTCAAGGACATGGGCTTCCTCCACTTCATCCGCGAGGTGGGCAAGCACATCACCGTCAACTACATGATGGCCAAGGACAGCGTGAAGAACCGCTTGGAGACGGGCATCAGCTTCACGGAGTTCTCCTATCAGCTGGTGCAAGGCTATGACTACGTCCACTTGAACAGGACCTTGGGTTGTACGCTACAGATGGGTGGTAGTGATCAATGGGGCAACATCACAACGGGCACGGAACTCATCCGTCGGATGGGAGGGGGCGAAGCCTATGCGGTCACCACTCCCTTGCTCACCAAGGCCGATGGCACCAAATTCGGCAAGAGCGAGGGCGGCAACATCTGGTTGGACGCGCAACGTACCTCACCCTACAAGTTCTACCAGTTCTGGTTGAATGCGAGTGATGATGACACGCCACGTTTCGTGCGGATCTTCAGCACACGCGGCCAAGCGGAGTTGGATGCGCTGATCACCGATCACGCAGTGGCACCGCACAAGCGCAACCTGCAGAAGGAGCTGGCCGCCGAGATCACGCGACGGGTGCATGGCGAACAGGAGCTCACAGGTGCCATCGCCGCCAGTGAGGTGCTCTTTGGCAACAGCGCCGATGGCCTATCCGGTCTCACGGCACAACAATGGGAAGACGTGTTCGAAGGCGTTCCGCAAGCCGATGTGGCGCGCAGTGCGCTGGATTCCGGCACTTCCATCATCGACCTGCTCACCGATCATACCGGCTTCCTGCCCAGCAAGGGTGAGGCGAAGCGTGCCTTGAAGGAGGGCAGCATCAGCGTGAACAAGGTGAAGGTGGATGAGCAGCGTATGGTGAGCGAAGCTGATCGCTTGGGCGGACGCTTCATCCTGCTGCAACGCGGGAAGAAGAACTACTTTCTGGTGAAGGTGGGGTAGTGTCATGTACCGCAAGCCGTTCTCGTTCCAAGGACGAACTCGAAGACTTGAACTTGTGATCAGTGTCGTGATCCTGTTCGCGATCTCGCTGGTAGTGGGGATCGCTTTCGCACCGAAGTTGCCGCCTTACCATGTCGGCCTGATCGCGTTGCCAGTTACGTGGTTATTCTTGGCACAAGGAGTCAAGCGCTGCCATGATCTTGGCAAGCCGTGGTGGTGGTTCTTCGTCCCCTTCTTTGTGCTGTGGATGTTGATCGCAGCGGGCGAGCAAAGGGTCAACCAATTCGGGCTATCTCCCAAGTCATAGGGCGTTCTTGGACCTCCAAGGGGTCTCCTGAGGCACGAACTCGCCTAGCGTGGCTGGGTGACCTAGCGGTTACACACTAAATTCATTGGTGATACGCTGGCCGCTGTCAAGGCTTGAAAAGCGCGTTGGGTGCAAGCGCAGGGTCCCTTGCAGGAGACCCGGCGCAGGTTTTAACTTTAAACCAACTCGTCACGGAACCATTGCAGCAACATACTGTTAGCGGTCGTTCTTTCAACCATTACTCGTTTGCAAACTCATTCAATTCATTCAATTCCTTTTTGATCAGATCCTCCCATTCGATCTGTTTCTCCTTGATCGTCCCGAAGTTTGAGTCCCTGTCGTATTGAACTCGTCTGTTCGAGAAGTCCGTCATGGCTTTTTGGTTCAGTCCGTCAATAAATTGTGTCCCTGATGCAATTTTCTTTCTGTTCTCCTTTAGAGCTTTTCGGAATTGCCGCGTATAGATTTCACAGATATCAAATAGTGTCTGCTGATACCTAAGTGAAGCTGTGACGTCAGAGGTTGTATCTATTGTCGATGCTGATCTGATCAAATAGTTTCGAACCTTTTTATTAAAGTTCTTTGTCATAAAGTCAAATCCACTTACTTGATAGTCAACCGAGAACTGTGCAAAAGACGAGTTGGTTTCATTATCCATTGTTTTGATTCCGAAGTCATCAACGGTCAATTTTCTTGCAGAATTCCAGAATACAAGATTATCATCGGTCGCATGTTGTCCCAAAAGAGTTAGTGTCGTGAGTGAAGAAATGATAAAAAATAAAAATCTCATTTTCTATATTGTTCTTAGTTAATGAATGACCGAAAACGGTCCTGCGCTTGCCGCAGGCCGCCTTTCGGGTTCTTGTTCTTGGACGAAGTGTTCACCGCTTTAACGGGAGTTGTCACCGGGTCGAGGGCGGCTTGAGGCAAGAACATGTTAGCAGCCGTTTACTTATACTCTGCGAAATCGAAGGTCAAAAAAAACGACAGGGTATCAGGAACGCCCATGGATTGACGTTTATCCATAAACTCATTATAAGAATAAGTTTTGAATACGCTACACTCCTTATCTATGTCAACGATGTACCACCGTGGAAGCACTCTATAGTCAGTCGTTGAGTCTGATTTTGTCTCTACGTAAGGATACCGAAGATGCCATTTGCCATAATTGTTCCAAACATCTTGTCTATAGTGGAACAAAAAGTAGGCCATGTCCGCCGAGTCCTTTATTTCTCCAAAGAGTATCCGAGATCCTATTGTATCAGTCGGCATGCCATGAGGATATGGGTGCGATTGAGCAATGACAAAATCATCAGTCCAGCCAATTTTGGTGATAGAACTATTGATAATAGCACCAGAACTGCCTTTCTTGTATAAAGCCATCTCTTCCATATGGAACATTGCGTCGAGGCGAAGTCCACCTGGTAGATCCTTGTTATAAACGGATGGATTATGACCGAAATAGCATCCTTGTAGAAGCAGAAGAAGTGCACTGACTATGAGTGAACGTTTCATACTTATTGGCTGCTAACTACTCGGTTGTGCCTCTATGGTTTATTTCCGCGTCATGCAGACCATGGCAGTGGGTACTATTCCACCATTTGGTAGGGTAAAACCACAGTGCCGTTGTCGACCAGCCCCAAGCGGACCGATCCGCCCAACACGGTCTGCCGGTGCGCTAGGTGGTGAGACGCTAGCCCCAGCGTTGCTTCGCACAGCGCCTGTTCGGTTGGCAGTTCCGTAGCTGACTGTCTTTCTTTTCGGTACCATGGTCCGCGCACCGTGTTCCGTAAGAACGAACAGGTGCGAACCCTAAGGTAAGTGAAAGAAGAGTGCGGTACGCTTTTGGTCTCGGCATTCATATCGATGGCCTCGGCAGCTTCCAAGCCTTTCCCCGCTACTCAACCATCAAATTGCAGCCACGCACCTGGCTATGGTCGAAGCGGCCGAGCACTTCGAAGGAACCGTCCGCGTGCATGCGACCCAGGTCCTGTGTGGCGATGAACGGACAGCTGGCCACATTGGCCAGGTCGATGACATTGATGCCTCCGGTCCGGCCCAAGGCCACGGTGGACAAGGGGTCGTTCACCTCACGCACGTTCACGCGCATCCACGGTGGGCAGCGGTACAAGCCTTTACCTGTGCTCCACGCTTGGGATAGCAGTTCGGTCATGCCGTATTCACTGTGGATCGCCTCCGCGCCGAAGGCCTCCTGCAGGATCCGGTGCAATTCGTCGCGAACGATCTCCGGGCGCCTGCCCTTCATACCGCCGGTCTCCATGATGGTGGTGTGGCGCAGCGGCATCGGGTACTGTTCGGCCAGGTCCAGTAAGGCGAAGGTGACCCCTAGAAGCAACGTTCGTTTCCCTTCGACCTCGGAACGCTTGATCACTTCGGCGAGCTCCGCGTAGCGGTACAGGTACGTACCGCTCAGGGGGTCATTGCTCTCGCGGATCAGATGCTGTGCCATGTACACCAAGGAACTGCCTTCGCGCTCCAGATAGGCGGGTAGCAGTGCCAGGATGCGCCATTCGGAGGGTGCTCCATAGGCTGCTGAGAACGAGGTCATGAACGAGCGTTCATAGACTTGGGGGAACGGCACGAAATGCCGGCTGGTGATGGCGCCTGTGGTTCCGCTGCTGGTGAAGAAGCTGGAGGGGTCCAGGTCGTCCAGAAGTACACGCTGGCTTCGGAACAGGGTGATCGGCAGATGTGGGATGTCCTTCACATCGGTGATCGTGCCAGGGTCGATCCCCAAGGCGTCGATGAAGGATCGATAGACCGGATTCCGGCGTGCGTGCAGGTGAAATAATTCCAGCGCCAGCGCGTTGAACTGTTCCTGCGATCCCAGTTGGAAAGGACGCGCCAACAAGGAATGAAGTGCGGGGTCGTGCGCCATGCGGTCCGGTCCTCCTTAACTTTGATGCAATGGGAACGTCGCTACGACCCGTGGTAAAATTAGGTGCGGCAACGGTGCTGGCCGGCTTGGTGTGCTCAGGCTGCCTGAAGAAGGAGGAGTTCCCACCGGAACCCGTCATCACGTTCAAGTCGCTCGAACAATTCGGTGACTCGGCCTCTTTGTCGATCACGTTCACGGACGGTGATGGTGATATCGGGTTGGACGATGGCGATACACAAGCCCCGTTCGATGCGGGCTCGACCTTCTACCACAACCTGTTCTTGGGATATGAGGAGTTCCAGGATGGCCAATGGGTGGAGGTGGAACTGTTGCTCCCGCTGAACTATCGCATCCCGCGGATCACACCCTCCGGCCAGAACAAGGCACTTTCCGGTGAGATCGCGGTGGCGTTGAAACCATGGCCGATCTTCCCCGTCACCGGCGATCCGGATACGTTGCGCTTCACGGTGAAACTCGTGGACCGCTCCTTGAACGAGAGTAATGAGGTGACCTCCTCGGAGGTGGTGGTGGAGTAAGGAGCGAACACCGGCTGCGACCCCTCCGGGGTCGAAAGGCAGGACGCGCTCAACGCCCTTCGGGCTATATGCTGCGACCCCTTCGGGGTCGAAATACCTGCTTTGTCATGTGTCCCTTGTGGTTGGATAGCGTGACCCGCCCCAGCGTGTGTCCATTGGCCAGAAGATGGCCACTTGACCCCGAAGGGGTCATAGCATATTGAATACTTGTGAGATCCGGGATCCCGACCCCGGAGGGGTCGCAGCCGGTGTTATGCAAGGCCTACGTATCAACGAGAACCATCAGTGCTAGGACCTTCATGATCCCATCTTCGATCGCTGAGTTGCCCGGTTCAGGCAGTACTACCGGATACCACCTCCAAGAAGGTGCCCCCCTTGATCACATCTCGCCGGCCAAGGCTTCCGAGACATTGATCAGGTGATCCCCAACCTTCTCGCAGGAGGAGAACAGGTCGTTGTAGATCAGCCCGCTCTTCACGTTGTATCCACCCGTCTCGATGCTCTTCAGGTGGCTCCTGCGCAGCTGATCACGCTTGAAGTTGATGCGCTGCTCGGCTTCCACCGCTTCATCCAAGAAGACCTGTTCGGCATCCACATCCAGGTTGCGGTGCATCACCTCGAAGGCGCGTTCCACCAGTTCCAACATGTCCAATAGATGTTGACGTTGTTCAGGGGTGAACCAAAGCCGTTCGTCCAGCTTTCGCTCCATTGCCTTGCTCATCTGGAAGAAGATGTCGCCCACCCGTTCCAGGTCACCAACGATCGCCAGCATCCCTTGGATCCGGGCCGAGACCTCTTCGTTGCGGACCTCCGTACTGGTCTTCGTCAGGTACTTGCCCACCTCCACCTCGATACGGTCCGTGATATTCTCATACTTGGCGATGCGAAGCATCAACTGTTCGCGTTGGAAGTTCTCCTTCACGGTCACCAGATCGCGCACCATGCGCAACATCTCGTGGGTCACTCGGCCGAACTTGGAGATCTCCTTGCGGGCCTCGATCAGGGATACTTCGGGGGTGAGCGGGATGTCGGCATCCAGGTATTCCAACCGGTACTCCTCATCCAACTCGGACCGTGCGGGGACCATCCATGTCACGATACGCTCCAGGTAGGGGATGAATCCGATGAGCAGCATCGTGTTGAGCACGTTGAAGGAGATGTGCAACAGGGTCAATGCCCACTTGATCGACCGGGCATCACTGTAGGCGGAGGCGCCGAACGTGGTGGTGATGTACCGATCGATCAGGTTGAGGTAAGGATGGAACACCAGCAATGCCCAAGCAACGCCGATCAGGTTGAACAACAGGTGGGCACGGGCGGTGCGTTTGGCCCACACATTGGCCACCAGCGCTGCAAGGTTGGCCGTGATCGTGGTTCCGATGTTCTCGCCCAGGACCAGCGCAGCGGCCATCTCATAGCCGATGGTCCCGTTCTCGCACAGGACCAAGGTGAGCGCGATGGAAGCGCTCGAGCTTTGGATCACCATGGTGAGCGCCGTACCGATGGCCACGAAGAGCAGTACCGAAAGCATGCCCATGCCGCTGAGGTCGCGCAGGAACTCCAACGCCTCCGGAGAGAGGTGGGGCATCGACTGCTTCATGAACTCGATACCCAGGAAGAGCAATGCAGCCCCCACGAGCAGTTCGGCCAGCGCGCGCGAACCGGAGGTCTTCAGGAACAACAGGGGGAAGGCCAGGCCCATGATGGGTATGGCCAGTTTGGTGATGCTCAGGTCCGTGAAGACCGCCCAACTGAAGAACAGCGCCTTGATCGTGGTGCCGATGTTGGCTCCCATGATCACGCTGATCGCTTGCCTCACCTTCAGCAGACCGGCGTTCACGAAACTCACCACCATCACGGTGGCAGCGCTGGAACTCTGGATCACCGTGGTGCTCACGAACCCGGTGAACACACCCATGAACCGGTTCGAGGTCATGGCCTTCAACACGCTCCGCATCCGACCACCGGCCACCTTCTGGAGGCCTTCGCTCATCACCTTCATGCCGTAGATGAACAGCCCCAAGGAACCAGCTAGCGTGAGGAATTCGAGCAGACCGAAGGTCATGGGTGGGCGCGTGAAAGCCGCCAAAAGTATCATCGGTATGTTTCGTCAGTGTTAGATCCAGTGCGTGGAACCTCTGCGCCAAGCAGCGTGACCAGGCCCGTTACCTTTGGCGATGTGATCGAACAACGATCCGTTCAACCAGCGTATCATGGGCCAACTCTCCCCTCGACAGGTCAGCGTCATCGCTGGTCTGGTGGTGGCTGTGCTCGGCGGGTTGCTCGTGGCGGTGGCAGCATCCCCGATCGGTCTGCGGCTGCAGGCGTGGGTGGCGATCATTGCTGCGGTGTTGCTCTTCGCCGTGGCCTACGCCGTGTTCTCCTATGCCATCGAGCGCTTCATCCACAGCCGGATCAAGGTGCTCTATCGTACCGTGCACGACCTGAAGCGAAGCCACTTGGACCGTATCGACAATGCGGGCAAGGGGGATATCCTCGATGTGGTGAACGCGGAGGTGACCGCATGGGCCACGGAGCGTCGCACGGAGATCCGCGAATTGCACGAACGTGAGAAGTTCCGACGTGAGTTCATCGGGAACCTCGCCCATGAGCTGAAGACACCGATCTTCAACATCCAAGGGTATATCCTCACCCTTCTCGAAGGAGGATTGGAGGATGCCAAGGTCAATCGCGACTTCCTGGAACGGGCCTCCAATGGAGTGGACCGGCTTACCAAGATCGTGGAGGACCTGGACCTCATCACCAAGCTTGAAAGTGGCGTGATGGACCTGCGGATGGCACGCATGGACCTCAGGACCTTGGTGACCGAGACCATGAAGAACATGGAGATCTCCGCTCGGGACCGAGGGGTTCGTTTGGTCAACGATCTCTCCACCAGTACGATGGTGCGCGCCGATCAGAACCGGATCGCGCAGGTATTGACCAACTTGCTGGGCAATGCGATCAGTTATGGTCGGCCGGGAGGTACGTGCAACGTGAGCACGTATCCCTTGGGGGAGCAGGTGGTGGTCGAGGTCAGCGATGATGGCATCGGGATCAGTGCAGAACATCTGCCGCGCTTGTTCGAGCGATTCTATCGCGTTGGCAAGAGCCGTGCGCGGAACGAAGGCGGTTCCGGCCTCGGATTGGCGATCGTCAAGCACATCGTCGAAGCACACGGACAGACCATCACCGTGAAGAGCACCGAAGGAAAGGGAACGGTGTTCACCTTCACGCTGGAGAAGGTCTGATCAGCGGATGGCCTCCTCGTACAGCCGAACCTCGTGTTCGTTGTTGATGCTGATCCGTGGGATGTCGTCGAAGATGGTGACCTTTCCGGTGACACATACCTGCTTGTTGACGAGGTAGGTCTCCGGATCATAGCTGAAGTTGGGTCCATTGTATTCCCAGATCGTCGCGTAGAAGTCCTGGTGCGGGTGCATGCGGTCGAAGTTCAGGTAGATCGCTTTGGCCTTGGCGGTCTTCCGAGAGCTCACCACGGTTCCACATACGGTGATGGTCTTGCCGATGTGGTACTTGGCTTGTACGGTGTTGAACATGCCGTTCGGAAGAGGCGCCTTCAAGGGTTCGGCCTCCCCGAAGAAGGGGTCACCTTCGGCATACCAGACCTTCGGTTCGCGCATGGCTTCGATCCTGGCCTCCAGCCCATCCTCCAACGCAGGGAACAGGTCGAGGCCGGTGATGCGCTCCACGCTATCCACGGGAACAGCATAACTGATGGTCGGGTATTCGTTCTTGGCGTTCGCCTGGATGAACGCGATGGCCTTCGGCTCAGGACCTTCCAGATCGGCGATGACCTTGAAGAAGCGCTCCGGGATGCTCACTTCGTTTTGCCTGCCATCGTTCTTCATCGTGGGAAGTCCCTCGCGCAATACCGGTCCTGTGACCACGTAGAGCCGGCGCTTGCTGTAGTTCACATAACGCCGCACCCAATCCTCCAGATCGGCCCAGGACTCCCGGTTCAGTTCAGGAAGTTGTGGACTGATGTTGCTGTAGAGGTAGGTGGCCTCCAACGCCTTCATGTTCCACCGCATGTCAGCACTGGGTACCAGGTGGCCCCTGTCATATCCGCTGAACCAGTAATCCGCGGTCACCGCGGTCCCGGTGCTCACCAAGGGATCCGGAAGGAAGGTATCGATCCGGGCCAGGTTCCCCGTGATCAGATCGGGCGCCGCGATGTGCGCCACCCACTTCGCCTGTTCGTGCTTCTCGTCATAGACCAGCATATGCCCCGGATGCTCGATGACGACCTCGCCCGCTTCCAGCTTCGGTAACCCCGTGCTGCGCAGGTCCCTTCGGATGATGGCCAGCTTCGTGGAATCCATACGCTCCACATGGGCAAGCTTGCGTTGTTCCAATTGGAGGAGTTGTTCCTCCAACGAACGTAAGTGTACATCGAGTTCCTTGGAGTTGCCTGCTTGTTGCGCAGCGACAGGTCCAACGGCCACGATCACGGTGGCGGAAAGGAACAGATGGTGTAGATTCATCACTGGCCGAAGGTAACGGACCGGCCTTAGCGCAAGATGCCTGCCAGATCGCTCAGCGCCGCATCCAGGAGGCCGTGATCCTCATGGGCCGGCGCCACGGGGACCTTCTGAAGCGCGTTCAGGGCGGCACCCAGGTCCAGCTCCTGCTGTTGTTGCACCACGAACCTGCCGGTCCGTGCGTGCAGCTTGCCCAGGTACACCTGCTCAGCTTGCCCAGGGGTGGGGATCAACAAGGCTGTGCGGCCGATCGTCACCAGGTCCATCAAGGTGGTGTAACCGCTGCGCGATACGATGTGCTCGGAGGCCATGAGCCGCTCAGCCAGGTCGCTGGCTTGCAGGTGGGGTACCTTGGTGATGTTGCCGATCCGTTGAACCTCGTGGACCTTGGGAAGACCACGGACCATCAGGTGTTCACCAGGCACGCGTTGCAGTTGTTCGGTGAGCAGGTCCTCCAACAAGGTGCGTTGAGGCTCCGGGCCGCTGATCACGGCCACGACCCGATGGCGTTCGGTCGGGGCCGGTCCGCCCTGTCGCATGCGGCTGAGCACGCCGATGTAGCGGGCGTTGGGCGGCATGGTCGGGCCATGGGAAAGGTCGCCAGCCAGCCCCGGGGCATCCGGCTCATCCATGATCCAACAACGGTCGAATTGCGCGATATGCCGCAGGTTCACTTTCCGCAGCGCATTCTGGGCGATCGGTGTGAAAGGGAACACCTGGTGGGTGATGATCACGCAGGGTAGGTCGCTACTGCGTATACCGAAGCGTTGATCGCTGATCACCGCGTTCAGGCGCAGCTCCTGCTGGATGCGGTCGAACTGTGTCCGTTCCCGTTGCACGCTTTGCACCATCGCAGGGAATTGGCGGGCCATGCTCCAGAGCTGACTGCGGCCCGCGCCGTAACGGATGTCGACGCCTGGGATACGCACCTGTTCCAGATCCGGGAATTCATCGCCCAGTAGGGCCAACGGGCCTCCATCTGCGCCGATGATGGGCACAGCGCCCAGCTCCAACAGGCGATGGATGATGGGGATGCAGCGCGTGCTGTGCCCCAGCCCCCAATCAAGGGGCGCCACCAGGATGCGTGCGCCGTGGAACATCTGGGGACAAAGGTGCGGTGCGTGGCTTCAAGCCAGCGTTAAGCCAGTGCGATCTCGTTGGTGTTCCTTCACATCGGCTTCACCCTAAATTCGCGGCCCTTGTGGTGAAGATCGTTGTTCGGCCGGTGATCGGAGAATGATCGGTGAGCACCGACCAACGAAGTGAGAACAACGAACAACGACCCCGCCCATGGGCAAGAACAAGATCTCCCGCTTCGCTGAGAACCTCACCTTCGAGCACGTCGTGCAGCCCTCGTTCACGCAATTGGTGAAGGAGGGTCTGCCTCACCGCGGGCACTGGAACGAACTGCTCTTCAAGCGGGATGCACCATTGGTGCTCGAACTCGGCTGTGGCGGTGGGGAATACACCGTGGGCCTTGCGCGGCTGAATCCCGGTCGCAACTATCTCGGCGTGGATATCAAGGGAGCCCGTCTGTGGCGTGGGGCACGCATCGCCAAGGAGGAAGGCCTGACGAACGTCGGCTTCCTGCGAACCCATGTGGACCATCTGCTGAAGTGTTTCGGCCCGCAGGAGGTGGACGAGATCTGGCTCACCTTCAGCGATCCGCAGTTGGGCAAACCCCGCAAACGCTTGACCAGTCCGTTGTTCCTGGCCCGCTACAAGGAGGTGCTGAAGCCAGGCGGTGTGGTACACCTGAAGACCGATAGCCCGGATCTATACGAATACACCTTGGAGATGATCGCCGAGCACAAGCTGCCCGTCTTCGAGCAAAGCGCGAACGTCTACGCCGATCTGGTGAACAGGGTATCACCGGAGGAACAGGACGTGCTCAACATCCGCACGTACTACGAGAGCATGTGGTTGGAGGAAGGGCGCACGATCCACTATGTTCGGTTCGGGATGCGGTGAACACACCGATCTCGATAATCGCAACTGTTTCATCGACCCACTGGGTCGACCTGTACAGGTGCCCGGACCCACGTATTTTCACCCCATGGCCAAACGCACAGTCATCAACGGCGCTGTCCAAGAACGCGACTTCTTCGCCGACGTGATGGCCGTGGTCAGACAGATCCCCAAGGGTCGGGTGACCAGCTACGGCGCTATTGCCAAATACCTCGGCGCTGCACGGAGCAGCCGCATCGTGGGTTATTGCATGAACAACGCACACAGTGTGAAGCCCAAAGTGCCCGCACATCGCGTGGTGAACAGGAACGGCATGCTCACGGGAAAACACCATTTCGCATCGCCCACCGCGATGGAGGATCTCCTGAAGAAAGAAGGAGTGAAGGTGAAGGACGATCAGGTGGTGGAATTCCAGGAACGCTTCTGGGACCCGGCGGTGGAGTTGGAGCTCTAAGTAAGAGGCGCTGGCGGTATGGCCCGGCTCCGGACGTACCTTCATATCACCAACATCAGCTGCTATGACCATAGACATCATCCACGACGACCCCGATGTCACCATCGATGTGCATCCAGCGCAGCGCTTGGTCAGGCTCACATGGAAACGGTCGGTAGCGGGTCCCGAATACCGGGCCTTGCTGCTTCGCCTGCTCGACGTGGTGAAGGACCTGGATCTCAAACTCTGGTTGAGCGACGGACGAAAGGCAGGACCGATCCTCTATACCGATCAGGTGTGGACCATGCAGGAGTATACACCACTTGTGCTGGCCGCAGGGTTGGAGCGCATCGCGATCGTCAACAGCAAGGACGGCCTCAATCTCCTGGCCGTGGACCGTATGGTGAACGCCACACCGGAGGGAGCGCCCTACGACATCGGGTTCTTTGAGGATCCGGCCATCGCCCAGTTGTGGTTGATGGACCCGTCGCGTTCCAAGGTCGATATCGGCGTACCGCCGGGGCCGGAGGAGGCTGAACGCTGACCGCAGGAAGACGGCCAACGCGCGGGCTTAGCTTTGCACCCGCCTGCCGGCAGTCAGGTCCCCATCATGAGCTTCACCAAGGACGCCGTCCTCTCCGCCCTTTCCCGCATCATTGAACCCGACCTCAAGAAGGATATCGTGGCCCTTGATCTGGTGCGTGACATCAAGATCTCCGGCAACACCGTCAGCGTGCACGTGGAGGTGAGCAATCCCGCCATGCACAGCCGAAAGCGCATGGAGGAGGCCGTCACCTTCAACCTGAAACAGGTGCTGGGCCAGGACGTGGCCGTGATGGCAAGTGTGACCCCGTTGAGCGGCGAACGCGGAACGCTGCGCAAGGTGTTGCCGCATGTCAAACACATCGTCGCCATCGCCAGTGGAAAGGGAGGTGTGGGCAAAAGCACCATCACCGCCAACCTCGCGGCAGGTCTGGCGGCGCGTGGCTTGAAAGTGGGCCTTGTGGATGCCGATATCTACGGCCCCAGCATGCCGCTGATGTTCGATGTGCTGCACGAGAAACCCGCCACCCGCGAGAAGGACGGCAAACATTTCATCGTGCCGGTGGAGAGTTACGGCGTGAAGCTGCTCAGCATCGGATTCTTTGCGCAGACCGACCAGGCGATCGCTTGGCGCGGGCCCATGGCCACCAAAGCCCTTGAACAGTTGATCAAGGATGCCGACTGGGGCGAACTCGATATCCTGTTGGTGGACCTGCCACCGGGTACCGGGGACATCCACCTCTCCTTGGTCCAAGCCGTGCCGCTCACCGGCGCCATCATCGTGAGCACCCCGCAGAACGTGGCGCTGATCGATGCCCGCAAAGGTGTGGGCCTCTTCCGCCTTCCCAGCGTGAACGTACCCGTGCTGGGCATCGTGGAGAACATGGCCTGGTTCACACCGGCCGAACTGCCTGAGAACAAGTACTACATCTTCGGTAAGGGTGGCGCTCGTGCGTTGGCCGAGGAGCTTCAGGTCCCCTTCCTGGCCGAGGTCCCCTTGGTGCAGAGCATCCGCGAGGCCGGTGATGTGGGCCGCCCGGCCGTGCTGCAGGGCAATACCCCAGCGGCGCTGGCATTTGCCGACCTTTGCACCGCGTTCCAGGACCGGCTCAAGGCCTTGGAACAGGAACCCAAGCCCGTCACAGCCTGATCATGGACCGCCTCGAACTCGAACAGGTCACCGCGCGCATCCTCGAAGCGCTGGCCGATCTGCGTCCCTTCCTGGAGGCCGATGGCGGTGACATTTCGCTGGAAGAGGTGACACCCGACGGCATCGCCCGCGTTCGTCTGCACGGTGCCTGCACCAACTGCGCCATGAGCCCCATGACCATGAAGGCCGGGGTGGAGGAGGCGATCAAGCGCGTGGCGCCGCAGATCAAGTCGGTGGAGGCGGTGAATCTGGGGGTGGTGGCCTAAGTAGGGTCTAAATTCGGCCCATGCTCATAGCAAAGGCCTATGCTACGATCGCGCTTGGACTGTCTTGCGCACAGATCTATTCACAAGGGCTGGGTAGACAGGTCGATGAGCTTGATAGCCATTACTCTGGTGCCTCGGTCGAAAGCGAACAGGCCAGATGGATGGCTGTGGATGTGCTTGATATGTCCACGGATGGTGGAGACGCTATTGGCTATTTCCGAGACGACGGCACCCTGTTCTTGGCGAATGTCAGGTTATTCGGAGAGGGTGGTCGCTCCGAGTTCGCGTTGCTGTGGAGTCACGGAGTTCCAGTATTGGTGCGCGAGAGATCTTTTGAATACAACCGGCCATATTACTGGGACCTGGAGGTAGCCCGTCAGAATGATGATGATCAGGTCTTTGATCCTGATAAGACTGTTGTCACGGAACGCAGTGTCTATTATGATGGAAACGAGATCCTCATTATTCAACCGGGGCAATATGGCGATGAGCATGGACTGGTCAACCATGATGTATTGCTGGGGTTCTTCGAAGAAATTGAAGTCTTGTTCGATGAAGCAGCTCAGGTCCAAGCATTGATTGATCCCGGCGAACGTTGGGTGGTAGACCTCTTTCAATCACCTGGCCCTCCTGTGATGGCGGATACAGGTCTATGTGGTGTTGTCTTGAACGAAGCTTCCAGTGCGGAGCAAGTGTTAAGGACAGCGTCCGATAGAGGCCTGCACGAGTCGGAGTATTTTCCGCTGCCCCATGCCAGCTATCGTTGCGCGGACATGACTGCCTACGTCACTTTTGGCCTTCATTACGGCGCTGGTAGGGATCAATATGCAGAGATGCAGCTTAGCGTTGCGCCACCGGATACGCTATGCGGCACCATGAGCGCTAAGGATTGCACGAGCAGTTCCGGTGTTTCCTTGGGGATGAAGGAGGAGCAGGTACTTACATTGTTCGGGAGCAAAGGGCTTTCCGGTGCCACGCGGAACGGTCATCGCCTGCTCCGCTACAGGATAGAAGGAGTGGACCATTCTGGCATTCTGGCACGATATGACTACCCCTCGTATTACATGACCTTCGAATTCGGTCAGGAGGGTCTGGTCGAGTACCGGTTCGGGTTCGAGTACCCGTGAAGGGCTGTACGCTAGCGATTGCTATGCTCCGCAGATCAGGTCGGTGTAGGCTGTGAATTTGGGTGTGGTGGCGTGAACCATCCTATCTTCGTGTCATGCGAAGGCTTACGTTGGATATCCCTGAATCGGTAGGGCTGGATGAACGGGAGTTGGTCCTGTTCCTGGCTGCCAAGCTCTACGAAAGTGGCAAGCTAACCCTGGGCCAGGCAGCTGATCTTGTCGGCCTCACCAAGCCCACATTCGCTGAGCTTCTGGGCAAGTACGGTGTTTCGCTCTTCAATTACCCGGCTTCGGAGATCGATCGGGACGTGAAGAATGCCTGAACTGGTCATCGCTGACGCCAGTTGTTTCATCGCCCTTTCGCGCACAGGAGGGCTATGGTTATTGAAGGAACTGTACGGAACAGTCATTACCACAAGCACTGTAAGGGATGAGTTCGGCTCACCGCTTCCGGACTGGGTATTGATATCCGACCCTTTGGATGAAGTGCGCCATCGGATGTTGTCACTTCAACTTGACCGAGGGGAAGCGAGTGCTATCGCGTTGGCATTGGAGACCCCTGAATGCGTGATCATTCTTGACGAACGAAAGGGAAGGAATTTGGCCATTGCACTTGGTCTTGTTGTCACTGGGACCCTAGGCGTTCTTGTAAAAGCCAAGCGTTCGGGTCTGTTGGAAAGTGTCGAACCGTGGTTGGCGCGTTTTCGTGATGCGGGCTTCCGGTATTCCCCGGAGGTGGAAGAGGCGTTGTTGCGAGCCGCTGGTGAGCGGTGAGGAACCAAGTAAGTTGCTGCGCACAGAAGAATGCTTGTTGGAAGTGTCCACCAGCTTGAGCGCTTCAATTTCGGCACATAGAACTATTGTGGCAGTCTGTTGTTCCCACGCCGAGCGTGACCGCCATCACGTCCACCTCCCGGCCCGGCCCTACCTTTGTCGCGCAATTCCCGCATGGAAACTCCAACCCGGACCAAGACCGTCGAAGAACGGCGCAATGTGGTCATCCTCTTCGCTGGTGACAGCGGCGATGGCATCCAGCTGACCGGTGCCCAGTTCACCGACACCAACGCGTTGTTCGGCAACGACGTCAGCACCTTCCCCAACTTCCCCGCCGAGATCCGCGCCCCGATCGGGACCATGGCCGGTGTGAGCGGTTACCAGCTGCATTTCGGCAGCGTGGAGCTCTTCACCGCCGGCGACCAGTGCGATGTGCTGGTGGTGATGAACGCCGCAGCGCTGCGGGCCAACATTTCCAAGCTGAAGCTGGGCGGAACCGTGATCGCCAACAGCGATGGCTTCGATGCCAGGAACCTGCGTCTGGCCGGCTACATCGACCAGCAGGACCCGCTCACCGATGGCACCCTGACCAACTACACCGTGCATGCCGTCGACGTGACGAAGATGACGCGCAATGCCCTGGAGGGCATGACGCTGGGCATGAAGGAAAAGGACCGCTGCAAGAACATGTTCGTGCTCGGTTTCGTCAACTGGATGTTCAGTAGGAGCCTGGCCAACAGCGAGAAGTTCCTCGAAGGCAAATTCGGCAGGAAGCCCGAGCTGCTGGAGGCCAACAAGAAGGCCCTGCTGGCCGGATACAACTACGGCGACACCAGCGAGACCTTCACGACACGTTTCGAGGTGAAGCCCGCACCGATGCCCAAGGGCAACTACCGCAGCATCACCGGGAACCAGGGCACGGCCCTCGGCCT
>Ga0116157_10000377_pt1 | contig 47267 bp, 34 predicted proteins | sample AD_UKC048_MetaG_FD_89882 | JGI IMG/M metagenome (GOLD analysis project Ga0116157, IMG submission 89882) | Active sludge microbial communities of municipal wastewater-treating anaerobic digesters from USA - AD_UKC048_MetaG | ecosystem: Engineered > Bioreactor > Anaerobic > Digestate | place: USA... | reverse complement strand
TATTGATTATTATAACAACGATAGAATAAAGGCTAACTTAAAAGGAATGAGCCCTGTAAAATACAGAACCCATTCCATTATAAATTAATATTAATCCGTCCAACTTTTTGGGGTCACTTCATTTTGCGGGGTTTTTTATATGTAGAGCTTTAACGTTTCAAATTAGATTTGAGCAATCTTCTCCTTGTTGTACTTGCCTGCCTTTAATTTCTCCTGAACAGTTGCAAAACATTCAATGGTGTATTTTACATCATCCAAGGTATGCACCGCTGTGGGGATTATACGAAGTAAGATTTGTCCTTTAGGGATAACAGGATAAACAACTATGGAGCAGAAAACACCATAGTTTTCGCGTAAATCAAACACCATATTGGCTGCCTCAGGAATACCTCCTGTCATATATACGGGTGTAACAGGCGACTCTGTTTTGCCAATATCTAATCCCATTTCCTTTAGGCCTTTTTGTAATGCTCTAACAATTGTCCAAAGGTTATCCTTTAGTTGAGGCTGAGTTTGAAGTAACTCAAGACGTTTTAAAGCACCATAAACCATAGGCATTGGCAGCGATTTTGCAAAAATCTGTGAGCGTAGGTTGTACGCTAAAAACTTGATTACTTGCTCATCAGCAGCAACAAATCCACCTATTCCAGCCATACTTTTTGCAAAGGTGGAGAAGTAAAGATCAATTTGATCCTGAACACCAAAATGTTCACCAGTTCCAGCACCAGTTTTTCCCATAGTTCCAAAACCATGAGCATCGTCAACTAATAGACGGAACTCGTATTTCTTTTTAAGGGCAGCTATTTCATCAAGTTTTCCAAGGTCACCAGCCATACCAAAAACGCCTTCGGTAATAACAAGAATTCCACCACCATTTTGCTCAGCGTTTTTCTTTGCAAAGCCAAGCATTTTCTCACATTTCTCAATATTGTTATGTGGGAAAACAAAGCTCTTTCCACCTTTAGCTTTATGTAGGAAAACTCCGTCCATAATGCAGGCATGCGATTCAGAATCGTAAACGATGGTGTCATTACGCGATACCATGGTGTCGATAATTGAAACCATTCCTTGGTAGCCAAAGTTTAAAAGGTAGGCCGATTGCTTTCCAACAAACTTTGCAAGTTTTTCCTCAAGTTCCTCATGTTTGCGAGTTTGCCCGCTCATCATTCTTGCGCCCATTGGGTATGCCATACCAAACTCAGCAGCAGCATCCGCATCAGCCTTACGTACTTCTGGATGGTTTGCTAATCCGAGGTAGTTGTTCAAACTCCAAGTTAAAACTTCTTTCCCCCTAAACATCATTCTAGGCTTAATTTCACCCTCTAATTTTGGAAAAGAGAAATAGCCATGGCTTTGGTTTTGCCACTGCCCAATTGGGCCCATGTTAGTTATTTTATCAAAAATGTCCACTTCTAAATGCTTTTAGGTAAAACATTAAACATCAATTGAAATTTGTCGCAAATCTACTAGAAATTCAGTAACGCTATCCAAAATTAATCAAAAAATATCCACAAGTCTGTTAATATTTTGAAAATAAGCAGCATAGGCTTTGATGATTGTTTTGATATTTTCAACAAATCGATTTCGAAACCAGATTTTAGTCGAAAATAATGGGATAATTAACCTTTTTTATTATAAACTGGTAGATTTATTTTTCCTTTATCACTAATCTTTCTAACTTTGCCTGCTTAAAAATAAGTAGGATATTAATTGTTTACTTGTATTGATAATTAACCAAGGAGTTTTGCCTTATGAATAGTAGCCCAGTTAAAGTGTTTATTTCGAAATCAATTATATATATTCTTTTGGTTGCATTGGCCGTTTCCTTTGGATGTAGTGGTTTTGAGAAGGTATTAAAGAGTAAGGATTACGAGTTTAAGTATAAGAAAGCTCTTGAATACTATGCAAAGAAAGACCATTACCGGTATCTTACTTTGTTTGAGCAGCTCTCTCCAATTTACAAGGGAACAATGCGTTCTGATACCATTGAGTACTATTTAGCTCAAGGAAATTATCATCAGGGCGACTATCTTTTAGCAGGACATTATTTCGATAAGTTTAGAAAAACTTTTCCAAGAAGTGCATTTACAGAGGATGCTGAATTTATGTATGCTTACTGTTTTTATATGTCGTCGCCAAGAGCGGAATTAGACCAAGATAACACTCAGGCAGCAATCTCTGCTTTTGCTGAGTTTATAGCACGTTATCCTAATTCTCAAAGAATGGGTGAGGTAAATAAGATTATACATGAGCTTCGCGATAAACTTATTGAGAAATCTTACTTGAGTTCAAAACTTTACTATAAGATTGGCGATTACAAAGCAGCAATTGTTGCTATTCGAAATAGCGTTAAAGAATTTCCGAATACCAAGTATCGCGAAGAACAATTTTTCTTAATTTTAAAATCATCGTATTTACTTGCCGATAATAGTGTGCCTGAGAAACGTAAAGAGCGTTTTCAATCTACGGTTGATGAGTACTATACTTTTATTAGCGAGTATCCTAACTCAAAGTATGTTGATGAGGCAAAGAAAATGTACGATGCTTCAATGAAAGTTTTACAGGAGTCAAATTAATCAAAATAAACACATATGGACGTTAAAAAAATCAATGCACCAGCTTCAACTGTAACTCGCGATTTAGATAAACTCGACAAAGAAACAGGTAATATTTATGAGTCGGTTCGTATTATCGCAAAAAGGTCTAATAAGATTAGCGTTGATTTAAAACAGGAACTTAATCGTAAGTTAGAGGAGTTTGCCTACTATACCGATAACCTTGAGGAGGTGTTTGAGAATAGAGAGCAGATTGAGATTTCGAAATTCTACGAAAAACTTCCTAAGCCAACTCTGATTGCTGTACAGGAGTATCAGGAAGGTAAATTGCATTATTCTAAAGCAGATAAAACTGAGTAATCAGTAAATGCTTGAATGAGATTAGCTGGCAAACATATTATTTTAGGAATAACAGGTAGTATTGCAGCCTACAAGGCTGCAACGCTTACCCGATTGCTTGTTAAGGAGGGTGCTGAGGTTAAGGTGGTCATGACACCACTTGCCAAGGAATTCATCACTCCTTTAACATTGGCTACTCTTTCAAAGAATCCAATTCTTGTCGATTTTTTCAACCCTGAGAATGGTGATTGGAATAGTCACGTAGATTTAGGATTATGGGCCGATTTGTACTTAATCGCCCCTGCAAGTGCCAATACGATGGGCAAAATGGCACACGGCATTGCCGATAATCTTTTGCTAACTACCTATCTGTCGGCTAAGTGTCCTGTTATGGTTGCTCCAGCAATGGATTTGGATATGTACAATCATCCAACCACGCAGGAGAATATTGCAACGCTGAAACGTTTTGGTAATATTGTTATTGAAGCGGCAACAGGCGAACTTGCGAGTGGTTTAACAGGAAAGGGCAGGATGGAGGAGCCCGAGAGAATTCTCGAGGTTGTTGTTGATTTTTTAAGCTCAAAAAAAAAGTTTAGTGGGAAGCGAGTTCTTGTAACTTCGGGCCCAACATATGAGCATATCGACCCTGTTCGTTTTATAGGTAATTACTCATCAGGAAAGATGGGAACTTCAATTGCCGAGGCTTTTGCCAGTCAAGGGGCAGAAGTAGTATTTATTACAGGTCCCGCAGTGGTAATCCCACATAATAACCCTTTAATTAAGGTAATAAATGTTGTATCGGCTCAGCAAATGCTTGAGGCTGCAACACAGCATTTCGGTGGTGTTGATATTGCCATAATGGCCGCAGCTGTTGCCGATTTTACACCCGATGCTTCATCTGATGTAAAAATTAAGCGAGAGAAGGATGACTTGATGCTACGACTTAAGCCAACATCAGATATTGCTGCAACGCTTGGAGCAACGAAACGTAAAACTCAGCGTCTTGTTGGATTTGCCTTGGAAACTAATAATGAATTGGCAAATGCTCAGGCTAAGTTAAAGAAGAAGAATCTCGACCTAATTGTTCTTAACTCATTAAAGGATTCAGGTGCAGGCTTTGGCCACGATACCAATAAAATATCCATAATTGATACTAATGGCGAACAGCTTACGTTTGATTTAAAGAATAAATCGGAAGTGGCAACGGATATTGTTAATGTTATTTTCGATAAATTTTTCAAAGCAGATTAGTCCCAATGGTATTTAAGCGAATAATCTTTATAGTATTAATTGTAAGTCCTGGGTTTCTTTGGGCGCAGGAGTTACGATGCAATATTCAGGTTAATACCCAAAAAATACAGGGAACAAATCGTACCGTTTTTCAAACTCTTCAAACTTCGCTTTACGAGTTTATGAACAATACCGCATGGACAAACCATGTGTACGGCTTCGATGAGCGCATTGAGTGCAACATAATGCTTAATATTACTGAGCAGTTAGGCTCCGATGAGTATAAGGGTACTTTACAGATACAGGCTCGTAGGCCTGTGTTTAACTCATCGTACAACACCACAATGCTCAATTTTCTTGACAATAACTTGCATTTTAGGTATAGGGAGTTTGATAAAATAGAGTTTACTGAAACATCTCACTTAAGTAACCTGTCGTCAACGCTTGCTTTTTATGCTTATATAATACTTGGTATCGATTACGATTCTTACTCAAATCTAGGAGGCTCAGAGTATTTTCTAAAGGCTGAGAAAATTGTCACAAATGCTCAAAACGCTCCTGAAAGAGGTTGGAAGGCTTACGAAGGAAACAGAAAGAATAGGTACTGGATGGTTGAAAATCTGCTCAACAGCAAATATCGACCTTTACGCGAGGTTTACTATCGTTATCATAGGCAAGGGCTCGATAGAATGAGTGAGAAGCCAACCGAAGGCAGAGCTGAGATTGCAGAAAGTTTAGCTCTTTTACAGAAAGTTTACAGAGAAAAGCCCGACCCTTACCTTTTTGGGCTTCAACTTTTTTTTGATGCAAAAAACGATGAGTTGGTTAATGTTTTTTCAGAATCGTTTCCAACAGAGCAAGCACGGGTTGTAAATATCTTAATTGAGGTAGATAATCCTAACGCATCAAAATACAAAACAATTTTGGAGCAAAAGAACGAATAGTTATCTTGCATAACAATGCTTCGAAAAATTCATATACAGAATTATGCTTTAATAGACCATTTGGAGATTGATTTCCAAAAGGGTTTAAATATCATTACCGGTGAAACTGGAGCCGGTAAATCGATACTTTTAGGTGCTCTTACTCTTATTCTGGGTCAACGTGCCGATACCTCGGTACTTAAAGATAAAACCAAAAACTGCATTATTGAAGGTGAGTTTGATGTGTCGGATTACGACTTGGAGGATTTCTTTGCAAGCAATGATATTGAGTTTGATAAAACCACTATTATTCGCCGTCAAATTAACGATTCTGGTAAGTCCAGAGCGTTTATTAACGAAACACCTGTCAACCTGAATCAACTCAAGGAACTTGGCGATTTGCTTATAGATATTCACTCCCAGCACGAGAATCTGCTGTTGAGTAATTCTCTATTCCAGTTAAAGGTAATTGATTCATTCGCATCACTTAAAAATGATGTTTTAGCATACCGAAATAAGTTTAATTCCTATAGGGAGTTAAAGCAAAGGTTGATAAAATTTGAGGAGGATGCACAAAGTGCAACTCGCGATTTCGATTACCTAAAGCATCAATTAACTGAGTTGACATCGGCTAATTTAAAAGCAGATGAATTGGTTGAGTTAGAGGCGTTACAAAAGCAGTTAACTCATGCCAGTGAGATTAAGGAATCCTTGCAGTTTACTTACGATTCGTTGAATAACGATACTGCTTCAGTTTTGGCCATGCTAAAAGACTCAATTCATAGCCTGAAGCGAATATCTCAGTTCTATCAACCAGCCATTAATATTGAACAGCGTATTGAGAGTTGCCGCATTGAGATTAAGGATATTGTTACAGAGATTGATGCTCTGAATTCAAAGGTTGATGTTGATGATGAGTTGCTCGATAAGGTATCCAAACGAATCGACTTAATCTACACCTTATTTCAGAAACATAGAGTTACTAGTATTGATGAGTTGATATTGTTACGGAATTCAATTGAGGAGAAGGTAAACTATATTTCTGGTCTCGATTTTAACTTGGAGAACCTACGCAAAGAGTTGAAGTTAGCAGAATCGGACCTTATGAAGGTTGCAACTGACATTTCAAAAAAACGAAAGAGTTCAATACCCCAAGTAGAAAAGAGCGTTACCGATTTATTGGTGCAATTGGGTATTCTGCATGCGGCTTTTAAAATTGATATTCAACAGTTGCAAGATTTTCAATCTTGGGGTATCGATAAAATTACATTCTTTTTCACAGCCAATAAGCAGGTGGCTCCAATGGAACTTTCAAGGGTTGCTTCGGGCGGTGAGTTGTCGAGGTTGATGTTGAGTTTAAAATCACTTTTGGTTAAATCATCTGGTTTACCCACAATTATTTTTGATGAGATAGATACGGGAGTTTCCGGCGAGATAGCTGATAAAATGGGAACAATAATACACGAAATGGCCAATGGTATGCAGGTTATCAACATAACCCATCTACCTCAAATTGCAGCTAAAGGCAAAACTCATTTCCTTGTTTACAAGGATAATCTATCTGCACAAAGTGCAACACGCATAAAACTTTTAAGCCCCGACGAAAGGGTGATTGAAATTGCTAAAATGCTTAGTGGTGAGAAACTTACAGATGCCGCTTTGTCGAATGCAAAGGAACTATTGTCATAAAACAATTGTTTAGGCGGATTGAACAAACTATTTTTGTGGTTGTTTAGTACGTTTGTATAACCTAAATTTAAAATATGGCTTACAATTTATTGAAAGGTAAGAAGGGGTTGATTTTTGGAGCCCTAAACGACAAGTCTATTGCCTGGAAGGTGGCTGAAAGAGCCCACGAAGAGGGTGCCGAAATTGTACTATCTAATACTGCTGTGGCAATTAGAATGGGTACTGTTTCGGAACTTGCCGAGAAGTGTAATTCTGTTGTAATTCCAGCCGATGCAACTAATGTTGCAGAGTTAGAACACCTAATTTCCCAAACAATGATGCGATTTGGTGGTCAACTCGATTTTATTCTGCATTCAATCGGTATGTCGCCAAACGTTCGCAAGGGTAGAACTTACGATGACCTAGATTACGATTATTTGCAGAAAACACTTGATATTTCAGCTCTATCGTTCCATAAGGTTTTGCAAACCAGCTGGAAAATGGACGCTATTAAGCGTGGTGGCTCTGTGGTTGCATTATCGTATATTGCTGCACAGCGTACACTTTACGGTTATAACGATATGGCCGATGCTAAGGCATTGCTAGAATCTATTGCGCGTAGTTTTGGATACATTTACGGTAGGGAGCGAGGCGTTCGTATCAACACAATCTCTCAGTCGCCAACCGAAACAACTGCAGGGGGAGGAGTTATGGGATTCGATGCTTTGCTCGATTTCTCTAACCGTATGTCGCCACTTGGCAATGCCGATGCAATGGACTGTGCCGATTCTTGTATAATGATGTTCAGCGATTTGTCGCGTAAAATTACTATGCAGAATATCTTCAACGATGGTGGATTTTCCAGTATGGGTATGAGCAATAAGGCGATGGCTATCTACAACAGAAATCTTGAAGAATGTAAGGACTGTAAGTAAAAGAGTAAATATGAAAAGAAAACCCGCTTTAAGCGGGTTTTTTAGTTTATCCTAGGTATGATTTAAGCAATTTACTTCTTGAAGTGTGACGCAATCTTCTAATTGCCTTTTCCTTAATCTGGCGAACCCTTTCGCGGGTTAAACCAAACTTCTCGCCAATTTCCTCAAGTGTCATTTCTTGGCAACCAATTCCGAAGAAAAGTTTAACAATATCACGCTCTCTTTCGGTAAGAGTTGCTAGAGAGCGGTCAATTTCACGACTTAACGATTCGTTAATTAAGCCACGGTCAGCATTTGGAGAATCGTTGTTGATAAGAACGTCCAATAGGCTGTTGTCTTCACCGTCAACAAAAGGAGCGTCAACCGAAACGTGACGTCCGCTAACACGTAATGTATCGTTAACCTTTTCCTTTGGAAGTTCTAGTAAAGTTGCTAATTCCTCTGGCGATGGGGTACGCTCAAACTCTTGCTCAAATTTCGAGAAAGCCTTGTTGATTTTATTTAAAGAACCAACTTGGTTCAATGGTAAACGTACAATTCTGGATTGTTCAGCTAAAGCCTGAAGAATTGACTGACGAATCCACCATACTGCGTATGAGATAAATTTAAAACCACGGGTCTCATCAAACTTCTCCGCAGCTTTAATTAATCCAAGGTTTCCTTCGTTGATAAGGTCGGGTAGGCTTAAGCCCTGATTTTGGTACTGTTTAGCCACCGATACAACGAAACGAAGGTTTGCTCTGGTAAGTTTTTCTAATGCTGCTTGGTCACCCTTCCTAATGCGCTGCGCTAATTCTACTTCTTCTTCAACTGTGATAAGGTCTTCCTTTCCAATTTCCTGTAAGTACTTATCAAGCGAAGCGCTCTCTCTGTTAGTGATTGATTTTGTGATTTTTAGCTGTCTCATCTACTTTATGCGAAATTTTATGCGAAGTTATGGCAAATTCAAATCAATTTCAAGTTAAATATTTTACAACATAACTATTTTAAAGATATTTAACCCGGAATCCATTCAACGATGTTATCGTAGAACGGAAACCGGGTTAGTTTTGTTTCGTTTATGTTGATAAATATTTTATTCGAGATTTAAAGCGTATGCTACTCTAGTGCCATTTGGATAAACTCCTTCAACCAAGACTGCTCCCGACGATATCTCAATAATTCTCTTTAAATCCTCGGTACTGTTTATTTGAGCGCGGTTAATTCTTGTTATTATGTATCCTTTTTTGATACCGCTTTCCTTAATTGCACCATCCACTATCTCTGTAACCTGCATACCTCCGCTTATTCTAAGTTCCATTTTTTGTTTATCGGTTACTTCGGAGAATTTTGCGCCAAGTTTTTCAAGGATTGAATCTGTTGTTATAACATCGAAGCCTCCTTTGAGATTTGTAAGCGTTACTGTAAAGTGTTTTTTGCTGTTATTACGGTTTACAACAACATCTACCTGCTGATTTGGGCGGTATTTACTTATCTGTTCTTGAAGTTGAGATAAACTATTTACATCTACTCCATTTATAGATAGTATAACATCTCCAGCCTGAATTCCAGCCTTTTCTGCAGCACCTTTCTCGTATACTTGCCCAATGTATACACCTTTAATTTCTTTGATACCTTTTTCTGTTGCAAGTTCTTCGGTAAGTTCGTTTATACCAACTCCAAGAATTGCTCGTTGAACCTCGCCAAACTCAATTAAATCGGTTACAATTTTTTTCGCAATCGACACAGGTACTGCAAATGAATATCCAGCATAGGAGCCTGTTTTGGATGCAATTGCAGTATTAATTCCTATAAGTTCACCCTTTAGATTTACTAAAGCCCCACCGCTATTCCCAGGGTTTACCGCAGCATCGGTTTGAATAAACGATTCAATGGCATACTGTTCGTTCAGAATTTGAATGTTACGGGCTTTTGCGCTAATAATTCCAGCAGTTACGGTGGAATTCAGGTTAAACGGATTGCCAATAGCAAGCACCCATTCGCCTACCTTAACCTCATCGGAATTGCCAAAAGGTATATACGGTAAGTCGTTTGCATCAATTTTAAGCAAGGCAATATCCGTGCTTGGGTCTCGCCCAACGAGTTTTGCCTTAAATGTACGTTTATCGTTTAGTACAACCTCAATTTCATCAGCATTATCAATAACGTGGTTGTTGGTAACAATAAAACCATCATGGGTAAGTATTACTCCTGAACCTGAAGCCTGAACTGGTTGTGGTTTGATATTTCTTTGTGGGCCAAAGAATAAATCGAAGAAAGGGTCACCAAAAGTGTAAGTATTATTTACAGTATAAGCTGTTTTTACGTGAACTACCGCATCAACAGTTCTTTCTGCAGCAACGGTAAAATCCGTTGAGTTAGAATCGCCAGTAAAGGTTTTTGTAAGGTAAACCTTTTCAACTTTATCGGCTGCGGCAATAGGCTCTGCATTACCTTTAAAAATGTAATTGCTAATTGCTACAGCAATAACTCCACCAAGAATAGCGGATATGATTGGGATGATAAATTTTTGACCTTTCATATACTACAAATTTTAAAGTTTTTGTTTTACTAAATAACAAACAAAACTTATTCCTGGTATAGTAAAAGGCTTTGAATTAACATTCATTAACCACCTTTATGCCAGTTTTTCAGTTATTTAAAAGTCAATAACATTTTGAGTTGACACAATCAATGAAAAAATGTCATTTTTAACTAAAAAAACAAAACCCCTTTGTTGAGGGGCTGTATTTTAGTATGGAGTAATCCTGAAAGGAATATGTACGATTTCTGAAAAGGTTTCTCCGGTTTCCTTCATATCATCGTCGTTGCTTCGGTAATGCCAATTCACAATTACTGACATTTTTTTCTTGTGAATTTCCAGAAGAAGCGATAGTATTTCGAGAATTTTCTTAGATGAAGCAGTGTTAAAATAATCCATTTTAAAGATGAGCACTGTCTCTTTGTTAGGATTACCTACGTAAGTTTTAAACCATTCGATTATTGGCATGAAAAACTCATTTGGATCCTCGGGCATCGATTTCCCATAAAACTCAAACCTCCCTCTATCTTTATCCAAATTAACCTCTGGAGTATCAGATGTTTCATCAAATCTCAACGGCTTCATATCTTCTTATTTTGGAAGACAAAGATAATGAATTCTGTTAAGCCTCAAATATGTGTCGATGTCATATCTGTGATGGATCAATTGTGCCATCGAAAACATGCTTTGCAGGTCCTTCGAGCCAAATATTGTTGAAATTAGTGGAGTCTTTTCTGTCAAAAGTTACAAGTAGTTCACCGCCGGGGGCAATAAGTTTAATTCTGTTTTTATCCACTTCAAAATATAGAACATACGCAATGCTTGATGCTACTGCACCTGTTCCGCACGCTAGAGTTTCTGCTTCTACACCTCTTTCGAAAGTTCTTATTTTAATAGTGTCATTTTCAATCACCTGAATAAAGTTCACGTTTGTGCCACCATTGTTCAAATTAATAGATTGACGAATTAACTTACCCTCTCGGTTAACGTCAATAGCATCAACATCGCGTACAAAACTTACGTAATGTGGAGAGCCAGTATCGATGAAGTAGTTATCGTCAATTATTTGGATTTCTTCGACGTCCTTCATTTTTAATCGAACATAATCTTTATCAGTTAATTCTGCATTATGAACTCCGTCGATACCCCAGAAAACAGTCGAAGATTCAATTATACCAAGTTTGTTGGCAAAATGAGTAATGCAACGTCCGCCATTTCCGCACATTGTCGATTCATTCCCATCGGAATTAAAGTAGCGCATAAGGAAATCTCCATCGGATGTGTTGCTCAAAAGCATAAGTCCATCGGCACCTATCCCAAAATGTCTGTTACAAAGTTTGTTAATTAATTCGGTTGAAACAGGAAATAGTTTTTCTCTATCATCAATGATTATAAAGTCATTTCCGGCTCCTTGATATTTTGAGAAATTAATTTTCATAATTAACCAATTAATTGCAATGACAAGAGAAGTGCCGTTATTTACTTATAACTTCAATCTCAACCCTTCTATTCAATGTTCTATTTTCTTCTGAATCGCTAGGAGCGATAGGAGAGGTATTCCCAAAGCCTCTTACCTGTAAATTGCTGAAGCCATTTTCAACAAGGTATTTAGCAACTGATTTTGCTCGCTCTTCACCAATTTGTGGATTGTTGATAGCTTCTAAGTCATCACAGTGACCTTGTATCTCAACCTTAATATTGCTATTATCCTTTAAAATGTGAAGCAATCTATTAAGTTCCGCAACTGTTTCAGGGCCCAATGTTGATTGGTTGATCTCAACAAATTTTATGTTTAGTTCCATTTTTGATCCAATAGATATTTGCTTCAACAAAATATCCCTTGTAACATTCATGAAAGTTGTTACTTGGTTTAAGTTTAAGTTCTCGGAGAAGTACCAATAATCATCTGCAACAATTTCCAATAGATATATATCGTCAGCTAAGAATGAAAGGCTATAGTCGCCAGTTTGAGGGTTAGAATAAACTGAAGAAACAATAGAGTTGTTTTTTGTATTAACCAAGTTAATTCTTGCTCTTAACGGGTTAAGTGTTGTTGCATCTTTAATAGTACCGCGTAAATTGGTTCTACGAATTTGTAGTACCCCTTCGGCCAGATTATCCTGAGTTGATGGGCTAAAGTTAATCCTTCTAATTTTTTCATCGAAAACAAAATTAACTTCAAACTGCTTGTATCCATTAAACTGAACCCTGAAATTGTTTTGTCTTAAGTCAAAGTCTTCGTAAAAGATATTGTTGATGTTGACAATGTATTCGTCGGTTACAGGTGCGTAAATTATAAATCCTCCCTCTTTGTCGGTTAATGTGGAGAATGTATTACCTCTACTATCAGTTGCCGTAATTCTAATGTTAGAGATATCGACTTTACCTAAACCGGATAGTCGGCTACGATTAAGTACAATTTTCCCAAAAACTTTATTTTTCTCAACAAATGGGAAAAAATATTTCCCCGATCGATTCACTCTAAGTTCAATGTCATCTTTGGCTTTACTATAACTGCCTAAGTCACTTCCAACGGGGTTATAGCTAATTTTATAGATTCCTTCAGGTATATCTTCGAAAGAAACATTTCCAGTATTATCGGAGATTAACTCACCACCATAGAAGTCCCCAGGAATTCTCCCAACAGCCTCACTGCTAGTCTTCTCCATACTTACAAGTACGTTTTTCACTCCAGGCTCATTTTCGTCTTTCAAGTAATTGCCATTGAAATCTTTGAAAAAACTTAACTCAATATCGTGGTATCTGACTCTTGGTTGATTAATGTTAAAGTCTTTTTTTATCCCTAACTCTAGATATAAGTTTTGGTAGGTTTCAAGAAGATCCTGATAGTTCATTCTGTGTTGTAAGGAATAGACCCCTAGGGCTTGAAATTCCCAGTCTCTCGGCAAATACCAGTTTACTTGTCCAATAATATTTGTATACCTAGATTTGATCATCATATCATTGGTGTAGTTTAATCCTACTTGAACCTTAACTATATCCTTGTATACAAATCTATCAAAGGTTGGAATAAATTGTAACTTCCTACTCTGCTTACTGTTTTGGAGGTAGTTAACTTGGTCATATAACGATCTGGGTCCTGAATTAAAAAAGGCGAGAATAAGAAATGACCTGCTCCTAAATGTTACTGCAAGATTGTAGTATCCAAACGATTTTCGGTTTTTACTTAAACTGTCAGTGTTTATGAATGGGTTGTTTGTAACATTTGCCCAAGCAACCTCGATTGATGGCATTAATACGGCGGTACCCGAGGAATTTTTAATCCTAGCACCTAAAGTTGCTTTAGAATTCAGGCTTGAGAAATATTGATCTACAGGGAAATTATATATATCTGATGATTTATAGTTTAAAAGAACAGGCCCTGCAAATACTTCTACATCACTGTTAACTAAGTGTCTGAAAAGTAGTTTTCCCTCTCTTGATTTTAAATAGCCTAGTTTTAAGTATTCATCAATATCAATTCTTGAAACATTATTATGGTTTTCTGAAAAGTATAATTGAAATTGATTTGTAGGATTTTTTTGCCATGTAATAATACTAAACAATTCTAATCTGCCTCCGTATGGACTATAGTATTGTTCGCTACCATATTTTGCCCTAACTATTGAAGAAATTTTTTTGTAGTTTGAATTGTAGTTAAATTCCCATCCATATTCATTGTTTATTGCTGGTGTTTCCCCCCTTGTTATCTGATTTAAAGAACCTTGAAGGTAGAAGTTGTGTCGTCGATTTAAAGAAAACCCCGCACCTAGTAAACCAAGTTTGGAAGAAAAGTTGCTGCTTTTATTTTCGCTGAGGGCTGTTCCTGTATAGAGAAAGGTTTTTTTATTTAGGTTAACCTTAAGGGTTCCTCCAATATTCTCAAAATCAGTTAATTCATTTGAGTTTACTATGGCTTCTGCTTTTACTCTATTATTTTCGTAGGCTATATATCCACCTCTACCCGACATTTGACTTTCAATAGAGCGATAACTATCACCAACTTCGAGTGTCCATGAACCGATATGGCTTCCGATATACATTCTATTATACTTGTATAAGTCTTCATTTTTTTGCGAAGCAAAATTTCTGTAATAATAGTAAATATCAGAGTTTCCTTTGAAAAGAGTTTTACCCTCTAGTAGTAAAGAGTAAGTAGGGGATATATATGCATCCAATAGTCCTTGTGCATAAAATTCCATTCTTAAAGGTTTTTCGGAAGAGGGGACGTTATTCTTAAATTCTGATTTCAATAATTTGAACCACAATGTATTATTGTAAACAGTATCTATTGTTGTAATTTTTGTGGCAAGACTGAACATCTCTTTACCTTGGTGTTCAACAAAAAGTAATCTGGCATCAAATGTAAGCGATGTATCTGTAAACGGTGGGACTATTATATCTTTAGCAAATAAATTTGTTTTTTCCGAATTCACGCTGAGTAAACGATTCCCATCAAAAATAAAATTCACTAATTCTTCTCTGTTTCCCTTATTGCTTACTTGCACACTAAATTCAGTTGTATTTGAAATTGGGTCGAGATAAAAAATTCTATTAGAGAATTTTACTACTAGGTCAGTTTCTCTTGGTATTTTTACAAAGCAATACTCATTCTTGATGGTATTACCTCTAGTATCGGAAATAGATGCAATAACGCTATAGCCAATATCTCCTCTAACATTCCCAGCTATTGCTATTCTTAATGGTACAATAATTGAATCGAGTGGATTTATGTTAATTTCAAATTTGTCTTTTCCAATTACATTCCAACCCTGAGGTACGGTAATATTTAAAATAAAATTCTCAGGTCGGTTAGAGTTGTTTTTAATTTTTAAAACATTAAAAAAAGTTTGCTTTGCTTTAGCTTCAAGCGAGTGACGTGTAAATTTTGCCTCAATGTTGGGTTGAGTTTGTTGAATATAATACTGAGCAAAGGATAAATGGCAACTCCACAAAAGAAATAAAAAGGAGAGAAAATATTTTACTACGGTTGTCATTTATTTAATTCTCATGTTTCAGTAAAGATAATAATCTTTTCAGTTTAAAAATACTCTAAGATAAAAGTCAAGTTTGTATAATACAAACCCCAGGGGATGTTTATAAGCGAAGGAGGAGGAAAGCCAAAGGAGTAAGATATGCTCATATTAACTTCGAAATTACCATTACCTGTTCCTGAAACAAGGACTTGAGGTGTTAGGTGGTCAACGTAAAAAGCACCGTTTATAATTACTGTTGTGTTGCCCGCAGGCGTAATCGTAGGAGTGCCCTCCACATTTACTTTTAAATATGTTAGGTTTGCAATATCTGGAGTGCTTCCATTGGCCGACATAATTGAGGGGTAATCCGACTTTACTCTAAGTTGCCAATTTAACGGTGGCGTCGCAAAGGTATAATTAATTTTAACTATGTTTCTGTTAGTGAGGGTTACCCCCGAAGAATATTGATTGTATGCTGTAAAAAAAAACTGAACTCCACCACCATTTACTCTCACTGTTCCTGTTTGAGCGTGAGCTGTCGATGTGGTAAAAATGTATAATGATAATAAAAATAGAAAGAAGAATTTTGTAACGTGTTTCATTCTTTTATTTGTAAATCTAATTAATAGAGCCAAACGGATTAAATCGTTTGGCTCTACTTATTAATCATGCTTTATCCCTATTGAGGAGCTAATGTTAAGAACATGTTGTTAACATAAACGTCTGCTGGAATGCTTTGAGAAAGCAACGTGCTTGCACCTACAACAGCATTTGTTGCTAACTCCCAACCAATGGTATACGATGCATTTGCGGCTGCAGGGCTAGTTACAATTGTTTGAGTTGCAAGAAGCGGTGCTACTGCAGCGGGTATAACTACTCCACTAGTTCCTGCACAAACAATTCCAACATTAGTTATAGGAAAGTTTGTTGTGTTATTAGTTTGAATTCCAACAAAATGAGTGTTGTTTTCAGGAACCATGGTTACAGTGAAGTTTCTTGTTGAAGAAACCCTGAAAGTTGTTGTAGTCCTAGGTGATGTAGCAATACCATTTGTGTACTGATCTACAGTGTTAACAACAAACACAATATTGCCACCTGAAGTAACAGTTAAACGCAAAATGGCATTCAACGTAACTGAAACAGGAACAACAGCCTGATCCGATACTGTTTGTGAATATCCAAAATGTGAAAGAAGCAATAATAATGCTCCAGCTAGTACCTTTTTCATTTTTCTGTGTATTAGTTGATTAATATTATTTTCTGTTATATTTTGAAAATTAATGTAAATATAAAATTTTTTTATTTGAAAATGCAACTATTTGGTGCTGAATTTGTAATTTATTAATAGTTGTTTGATGAAAGTTTCCTAAGGATACACGAAAATATAAGTTTTAATGTTGTATTAAGTTGTTTTAAGGCATTACTTTAAATCCAAGAACTAAAATATCATCAACCTGTGTGTATTTAGTTCCTAGCCAATCTTTTAGGGTGTTTTTAAGCATTTCTCGTTGTTGATCTGGAGGAAGTATTGATATGCTTGCCAAGAAGTCAATAAAATTTTTAATCATATATTTTCTACCATCTGCACCTCCAAACTGATCAATAAAGCCATCGGAGAACATATAAAACCATGTTGGATGCTCAATTTGTATGGAGTGAGTTGTGAAATCGTTTTCCATATAACCCATACCTCCACCTATTGATTCTTTATCGCCTCTAATTCTGAAAACCTCGTTGTTCGCAACATATACAAGCGGATTTTTTGCACCAGAAAACTCAACCACTTTACTTTTGGTATCAACAACACAAAGAGCCATATCCATACCATCGCGGTTATCTGTTTCATCCTGTCTTAAAGTTCTTCTTATACCATTATTTAATTCTTTTAATATTTCGCCAGGTTTGTTTATTCCTCTATAAACTATATCGTCGAGTAGGTTATACCCAATCATCGAAAGGAATGCACCTGGCACACCGTGTCCTGTACAGTCAATTGCTGCAACAGCAACCTTTCCATTCTTTTCGTCTTGCCCGTAGCCTATTGTTAATTCTTTAAACCAATAGTAGTCACCGCTTACTATATCTCTAGGTCTAAAAAATATAAAGGATTCTGCAAATATTTCTTGTAAACTAGTTTGAGGTGGCAATAAGGCTTTTTGGATACCTTGAGCGTAGTTGATACTCTTATTTATATTCTCATTTTGCTTTTGTATGTGGTCGCGTTGGTTTTGAATTTCTATATTTTGAAGATTCAAAAGTTGATTGGCTTTTTTCTTGTCTCTATAGTTTTTATAAATTGCAATTGTTGCTACAAAAACTACAGCAAGAAAAATAAAGGCTGAATATATAATTAATTGTTGTACTCTCGATTGGGCTTCTTGCTCCCTTAGTTTTGTTTCTTGAAGCTCTCTTTTCTGGGTTAATATTACAATTTCTCGTTGCTTGTTCAATGCATCCTCTTCTGCTTTTTTTAAACTATCCTGCTTGGTCATTACAACAAATGTTAGAGAATCTTGCTTTGCTTTGGATTGTAATTCTCTTAGACTCATCAGCAATTCCTGCTGTGCACGTTGCATTTTTTCCCTTTCGGCTTCCGCTTGTGATTGGCTAATTTTAACCTCTGCCTCTGTTTTTATACTTTGAGTTTCAAGCATTTTTTCGTACGTGGCGAATTTGCTTGTGAATTCGTTGGCTTTCGCAGTGTTACCCATTTTGTCGTAATTCTGAGCAAGTAGTTTAAGGCAGTTTAGTATTAACCTTGGATTGTTAATTTCCTGCGACAATGAGTGGGCTTCGTTAAGGAGTTGAATTGCTTTTTCTGTTTGGTTTAAAGCTGTATGGATGTAAGCAACATCAATTAATCCTGCAGCAACTTCAAACTTACTATTCATTTTTTTTCTAACATCCAAGGCTTTGTAAAAGTAATCGAGGGTAAGATCAAGCCTATCAATATCAGCATAAATTAATGCGATATTACTGTAAACTGCTTTAATATCGTTATAATTTCTGACTTTTTCGTTTAAAGGTACGGTTTCCTGAAAGTAGTTTATTGCTTCCTTAATATTTCCGTTTTCCCAATATATAAAAGCAATCTTATTAAGGTAAAATGCTGCTTGTTGTGCATTGTCTGCTTGTTTATATCTGGATACTAATTCTTTATATCGGTCGACTTCGTTCTGTTTTTGTGAAGGAAGCACAGATATTTCTTGGGCATAACTTTTGTTTATAGCAAATGTTAATGTCAAAAAAAATATAAATAATTGGACTTGTGTTTTCAATTATTAATTTTTTAATTATTTAGTTCAAACTTAGTTAAAGTTTTTAATATTGAAAAAAATAACTTAAAATATATTAAAAAGAATTTGGACTAATTATTTTATGGAATAAGTTTTGTATTACTTTTTTTTGTTTTATTTTCGTAACGGAATCTTCATATCAATTTTAAAGAATATGACAATAAATAACTTTAAACTAATTCTCTTGACTATACCTCTAATTCTTGGTTTCCAGGATTTAAAGGGACAAGATTTTGAAGTTGCACCTGTTAAACTTGAATTTGATGCGGAGCCATCGATGAATCAAACAAAAACCATATCAGTTAAAAACCATAGTAATAAAAAAACATCTTTTGTAATTTCGATTTCTGATTTTTTGCCAAATAGCAAGGGTGAGTTAGTTGTTTTGCCTCCAAATTCATCAAAGAGATCCTGCGCAAATTGGGTCAACATTAATCCTTCTTTTTTTGATGTAAATCCAGGTGATGATATTCAGATTCAAATAACAATGTTGGTTCCTGGCGAGGATTACGGATCTGCATGGTGTATGCTATATATTCAGCCAGCAACAGAGCAAACATCATGGAGTGTCGATAAAACTTTGGGAGCAGGAGTTACCGTTACTGGTCGAATAGGAGTGCTTCTATCTCAGTCACCAAAGTCAAATACTAATCATAGTTTGAAAATAAGCAATTTTTCTGAAGTAACTCAACTTGGTGATATCAACCGAAAGTTTTCTGCTACAATTGAGAATATTGGTGATAAGGTGACCAAGTTTAAAGTTTTTCTTTTGGCTTCGAATATTGCTACAGCGGAAGAAAAACAATTTAAACCCCAAGAATTGGAGATTTATCCCAAAATGACAAGAGCAATTGAATTGGTTTTGCCTAATGAATTACCAACTGGACAGTATGCACTAGCAGCAATTGTTGATTATGGCCCGAAATATCCATTGGAAGGTGCTCAAATAGTTATTGATGTAGTTAATAAAGATTCTCGTACATTGTCAGTTCCCGATACAACCAGACATAATTAATCTTTAATGCGCTGAAATATTTTGTATTAATATTCTTTTTTTTGCACTCCGTCATTTTGATGGGGCAGAAGAGTTTTTTTTCAGTTGAAAGCGTTGGCGTTAATGGATTAACAAAAGAGAAATACCAAGGTTTTATTGTTGGAACTGATTCTATTCGAGAAGGAAGGTATATCCTCTATTTTGACAATGGCAGAGTTTTTCAGGAAGGATTTTATAAAAATGGTAAGCCTGATAGTGTTTGGATTACATACTACTCCTCTAGTGCAAGAAAGAGTCTTTTTAACTACAAGTCAGGTGAAAAAAAAGGGAGTTTTACCTTTTGGAACTCAGATGGCACGTTGTATCAAACTGGGGAGTATGAGAATAATAAACTTACGGATACCCTTATTACTTATCATTCAAATGGTCAAATAGATTCTAAATCTTCTTATTTAAATGGTTTGTTAAATGGAATTTCTGTGGTTTACTCTACTTCGGGTGATTTAAGGTTGGTTTCTGAGTATAGAAATGATACCCTGAATGGAATTTGGAAGACTTATTATGATACAGGAGAACTTAACTATCTTGGTACAAAAAAGAATGGAAAGTATATTGACACACTTTACACCTATTATAAAAGCGGAAGACTTCAACGTAAGGCTTTTTATGTTGATGGAGAAATTAATGGAATATTAGTTGGCTATTTTGAGAATGGCTCTGTAAGTGAAACCTTAAACTTTAATCATGGAATTCAGGAGGGCGAATTTTTTTCTTTTTTTGAGAATGGATTGATAATGGAGAGAGGGCGTTACTTAAAGGATAAGAAAAATGGCGATTGGGTGAGCTACTATCCAAATGGTCAAATTTACTCCAATGGAGGATTTAAGGATGGCCTCTTTGACGGAAGATGGATTGTATATCATGATAATGGTCTGTTTAAGCAAATAGGGAACTATTCTTCAGGGAAAGCCAATGGTCGATGGTTTTACTATGATAAAAATGGCAGTTTATTGTTGATAGGTTCTTACATTAACGATAAACATAATGGGATTTGGACTACATTTTATCCCAATGGAGATGTTGCTGGCAGAATATTTTATATAAATGGAGCACCCATTGCCGTAAAGTGGTTATATGAATCAACAGGAACTTTAGTCAAGCAAATGGACCTAGTAATAGGACAAAAATAAAGGCTGCAAATTTGCAGCCTTCTTTGTATTGATAAATGCAGTTAAGCATCAATTTTAGCATATTTTGCATGAGTTTCGATGAACTCTCTACGTGGTGGAACTTCGTCGCCCATTAGCATTGAGAAAATTCTATCGGCTTCGGCCGCACTTTCAATGGTTACTTGGCGTAAGATTCTGGTTGCAGGGTTCATTGTTGTATCCCATAATTGCTCTGCGTTCATTTCTCCGAGACCTTTGTAGCGCTGAACATGAACTGAACCGTCCTTCCCTTTTCCAATCTCTTCTACTGCTTTTAGTCGTTCTTCTTCGTTCCAGCAGTAGCGTTCCTCTTTCCCTTTTTTTACTAGGTATAATGGTGGAGTGGCAATGTACACGTGACCCTTATTGATTAGGTCAATCATATATCGGAAGAAGAATGTTAAAATTAACGTTGAGATATGGCTACCGTCAACATCGGCATCGGTCATGATAATGATTTTGTTATAGCGAAGCCCCGAAACATTGAGTGCTTTGCTGTCTTCATCGGTACCAATGCTAACCCCAAATGCTGTATAGATATTCTTTATTTCCTCATTCTCCAGAATTCTGTACTGCATTGCTTTCTCAACATTAAGGATTTTACCTCTTAATGGAAGAATAGCTTGGAAACTTCTATCGCGGCCTTGCTTTGCGGTTCCGCCTGCGGAATCACCCTCTACAAGGAAAACTTCTGTACGGGAAGGGTCCCTTTCAGAGCAATCCGATAGTTTTCCTGGTAAACCTGAGCCAGAAAGAACGGTTTTACGTTGCACCATCTCTCTAGCCTTACGAGCTGCGTGACGAGCGGTGGCGGCCAAAATTACCTTTTGAACAATATTGCGAGCATCCTTGGGGTTTTCCTCAAGGTAATTTGCTAAAGCCTCGCTCATTGCTTGGTCAACAGATAGACTAACTTCAGGGTTTCCAAGTTTAGTTTTTGTTTGCCCTTCGAATTGAGGTTCTTGAACCTTGACAGATATTACTGCGGTTAATCCTTCCCGGAAATCGTCGCCGTTAATATCAAATTTTAGTTTTGAGAGCATTCCTGAATCCTCGGCATACTTTTTTAGTGTTCTGGTAAGTGCCCTGCGGAAACCAGTTAAATGTGTACCTCCCTCAATGGTGTTGATGTTGTTAACGTATGAGTGAACATTCTCGGCGAACGAGGTGTTGTACTGCATTGCAACTTCAACTGGAACTTCTCCTTTATCCGATTCAATGTAAATGATTTTTTCAGTTAAACTTTCTCTGTTTACATCAAGGAACTTGATAAACTCCTTTAATCCTTCCTGTGAGTAGAATTCCTCTTTGCGGAAGTGTGTTGTTCCGTTTTCAACTAGTTCTCGTTTATCTATTAAAGATAAGCGTATCCCTTTGTTAAGGAATGCCAACTCTCGTAAGCGCGATGCTAGTATTTCAAAATTGAATGTTGTTGTTTGAGTGAAAATATCACTATCGGGCAGAAATGTGATGATTGTTCCTGTACTGTCCGATTCGCCAAGTGTTTGTAATTCAGTAATGGCTTTGCCTCTAGAGAACTCCTGTTTGTAAACTTTACCATTCCTGTGAACCTCTGCAAGCAATTTAACTGATAGTGCATTCACGCACGATACCCCAACACCATGCAAACCTCCAGAAACCTTATAGCTATCCTTGTCGAATTTACCTCCAGCATGGAGAACTGTAAGTACAACTTCCAGGGCTGATTTCTTTTCCTTTTCGTGATAGTCCACAGGAATACCACGTCCATTGTCGATTACAGTAATGGATCCGTCTTCGTTAATAATTACCTCAATTTTATCGCAGTGTCCAGCAAGGGCTTCGTCAATAGAGTTATCAACAACCTCGTAAACCAAGTGGTGCAAACCTTTGTTGCCTGTATCGCCAATATACATCGCGGGGCGCATTCTCACCGCTTCTAATCCTTCCAGTACCTGAATGCTATCGGCGGTATAATCCGATTTCCCGTTGGGCTTTGCTAGTTCGTTTTCGTTAATGCTCATAGTAAAATTTATATAAATGCCGAAATACTAATTCAATGTAAATGTTGATTTTGGTTGATAAAAATAAATCCCCCAAAGGTAGAAAAAATATTGGTTTTATTTTTAATTGTTAATTACTTTTTTGAATCAGTAATCGTCAATTAATCAGCGAGTTGAAATGTTTTTTGATGAACGGTTTTACACTAGTTTTAAAACTTGTAAGTTGCTCCAATTTGTGCATTGAACCTATAGGTTGGGTATAGATACCAACTTTGATACTTGGAGTTTAAAACATTGTTTAGGTTAAGGAATGCCGAAAGCCTTTTATTGTAGTTGTATTCAAAACCTAAATTCACATCAACAAAACCATCTAACTGTTTAGGAGTATCGACATTAACCCAGCGTTTGCCTACAGAGTAGAGTTGTAGGTTGGTTATTATCTTATCTTTGATACTGTAACGTAAATTGATGAATGCAGAGTAATCTGGTTTATGCCATGGGTGTTGCAAATTTTGCATTTTATAGTTGAAGTACTCGGCATGTAGCAAAACACTAAATTTTTCCGTTGGCTCAATGGTTAACTCTCCAAGGATTTTTGTTTGCTCAACATTGTCGAAATCAACATTAAATTGGTTCATTAATGGGTTGGCTATATCGGCACTTGAGTTAATATAAAAGTACATACTGTCGATAACTGAATATGAGGCGTAAATATTGTAAGAAACAGCTGCACTGAACTTCCCTTTTATACCGCCCGTTAGGATTAATTTATGTGATGTATTCCAAACATCAATTCCGGGCATTACCCGAGGATTTTCGTTTAAAATTTTCGAGTAGGAATTTTCCTCAATAAAACCACCAATCTCAACGTAAGGAATGAAGTAATGGCTAACAACATCGTACGATGCATAACCTTTTGGGTAAAAGTAGGTATTGCTGATTCCTGAATTTTTATCGAATGTTATTCCAACACCAGCCAAAACACGCCACTGTGGGCCAAAAAGGTGTATCCAGGGGGTTAATCTAAATACAGTGTTATTGCCAGAGTCTAACTTTTGATTTTGCATGTAATGTACCAACGATACTTCGCCCCCAAATTGCTCTTGTTTAGTATACTTATTCATTGCAAGCGATGCCTTTACTTTGTTTTCTTGCATATCGTATTTATCGCCTAAATGCCCAAACTCTGTGTTTATTTTGTAGTTTAGGTGCGATGAATCTTTATAGGTGGTTGTAAATTCTAGGTTGGCATTTAGTCTGTTTACTTTTTGTTTATCCGATGTTGGATTGACCAAAGCATTGTCGGTATCGTATCCATAAAAAGATTTTAGGGTATTGTTGTAACTTAAATCGCCCTGAAAAATTTTATCGGTAAACATCCTTTTCCCAAACAAGAGAATCTCGGTATTGCCATTCTTTGCATCAACTTTTTTATCGTTGTCAAGTTTTACTTTTCCTATACCTGTATTGTGGTGAAACCATGCTCCGTAAGTGAAATTGTTGTTTCTTTTGCTGTTGTAGTATGCTTCAACTAAGGGTAGAGAGTTTGTTCCGAATCCAACTTTTACAAAGGTAGAGTAAAGTTCGCTTAATGGCTCCGACACCATACGTGCTGCTGATATTGGAGTGGGGGTAAAGTAGGTGTTAATGGGGCGTTGAAGTATTGAGTAGGTAAAATTTGGCGCTACCTTAATTGTGTCCTCAATTTTGGGTTGAAGGTTAATTTTAAAAGCATCGGAAATGGATGGTTCGTAAGGACGAACTACTTGAACCTCCTTTTTTAGGTTATCCTGAGCCTTGAGTTGTTGAACAAGGGCTAATGAAATTAATATAAGTCCTAGGGATATTATTTTGTTGTTTAGCATAGTCTTTTGCATTATTACTTAACACCAATACTTAGGTTGTCGTCAGTTGTTTTGGTTTGTTTATTTTTTTCAACCTTTACAAGTTCGTTTAGCTTGTTGGCTGCTTCATCAATTATACCGTCGGTTGTGTTGGAGTAACCGTCGATAACACTTTGAAGCGTTGCTTTGGCTTGGAAGAAATCGTCCTGCTTCATATACACATCAGCCAAGAGAATGAAACTTTTTGCAAGCCAGTACTGATGTGGAGTGTTTTTCTCGGCAAATGCAAATACCTCTGTTTCCGCCTTATTATATTCTCCCTTGTTTAGGTATATTTTAGCGATGTTATATTTAGATTCAGCTCCTTCCTTAGTTTTAAGATTTGTAGCCACTTTAGAGAATTCTATCAACGCATCGTCAACCCTGTTGAGCTTAAGGTGGGTTTGGGCAAGTTTGAAACGAGTCTCCATTTCAGTTTCCGCTGGTAGTTTTTCGGTTGCCAGCACACTGTTTGCAATAACTGGAATTTCTTCGAGTTTGTCGAGTTGGTAAGCACTACGTAATTTACCTAACCGAGCCTCAAGCAGCGATGATTTTAGTTCTGCTACATTCTCTAGTTTGCTGTATGTTTCGAAACATTTATCGTATTGCTGCTTACCGAAATAGATTTTTCCTAGTTGGAGCAAACTTTGCTCGGTAAAACTGTTCTTTGGCATTGCAGCAACTTTTGCAAATGCTTCAATTGCAGCATCGGTATTGCCATTGCGGAAGTAACAATCGGCAAGGTAATAGTTTGAGTTTATGATGAAGTTCCCCTGAGGAAAGTCGGAAAGATACTTGTTGAATGCTTGGTTGGATTTTTCGCAATCGCCATTCACGTATAGTTTTTCAGCAGCAATGTACGATAGTGAATCTTTCTCAGCTAAACTCATATTGGCAACACTTCCAAGTTTAGAGGCGTAATCAAAGTAAGCGGTTGCATCGCCCTTGTCAACATAAATATTTCTTATGCCAATTAGTGCATTTTTTGCCTCGGAAGTTCTTGGAAATCCTTCAACAACTCGTTTGTAATATTGCATAGCACTGTCGGGAATTTCGGTATTGTAATTAATCAATCCTAACTGTACTAATGCTTTTACGTAGTAGCTGCTTCCTGTGTAGTAACGTTCAATTTGTTGGTAGTATTTTTTAGCATCAATGGGCTGATTAAGCACCATGTAACTCTCGGCCAACTCAAATATTGCATCGTCCATATAGTTTGAGTTGGGGTACTTGGTTGTTAGGCTAAGCAACGATTCTGCTTTTTTTTGTGGACGTTCAACTAGCCCTAGCGAGAACCCTCGCTGGAACGCTGCGTAATCGGCATCGGTTTTATCAATAGCAATGGCTTTGTCGTAGTAGTCAATAGCCGCCCAGTATTTACGTTGAATGAAGAATGAGTCCCCAATACGATTGTAAGCGTCACCAACATAAACATTCTTTTCATCGTTGCTTAAAGAATTGAATTTTCGGAACCAAACTATGGCTTCGTCGTAGTTTTTTATTTTAAAGTAGGCGTAGCCCAAGTTGTAATGAGCCATTAGGTACTCAGGCAGGTTGAATGACCCTGGAGTTAAAATGAATTTGTTGTAACCCTCGCTTGCTTTAGCGTACTCCTCGGTTCTATAGTATGCCTCGGCTTGCCAGTAAGTTGCTTGAGCTGCAAGGTTTTGGTTATAGTTGGCATTTTGTAATGAGATGTCGAACATCTCAATGGCTTCTCCAAAATTTAGGTTTTGAAATAACTCTAAGGCTCGGTAGTATGCAGTTTTCTGATAAGCAGCTTTGATTGTGGCATCCTTATTTTTTATTTTTTCTAACGATTCAACGGCCTCTTTATAGTTACGAGTGCTTAGGTAGGCCAAGGTGAGGTAGTTATATGCTTCGTCGGTTCTGGGAGTGTTTGGGTATAGTTGGATGTATGTGCGGAATGCTTCAATAGCTTCGTTAAACGGTGCGTATAGTTGCTCGTAGGTTAACTTGGCGTAGTTGAAAAGAGCATCTTCCTTTATGATATTGTCGAAATCCAGTTTCGATGCCATCCCGAAAGCCTGACGGGCTTTGGTTTTATCGTTTTCTTTGATGTAGCAATCCGCTAGATGGTAATGGGCATTTTGGCTTAACGAGTCATCGGTGGTGGATACCCTTTCTAGGTACTTTGCTGCATCGGCATACTTTTGATTTTTGTAGTATGCAAAACCAATTAGGTAGTGGTCATCGCGGGTTAATTGCTGTGTTTTTTCGGCATACTTTTCAAGGTAAACCACAGAACTGTCGTACTGCTTAAGTTTGAAGTACGATTCACCAACAATTCTAGCAATTTCTGGGGTGCGCTTGGTTATGTTGTCCTTAATCAGTGCAGGAGAATATTCTACAACCTTTTTGTAATCGCCCTGTAGGTAGTATATCTGAGAGATATAGAAAGGAACAACAGGTGCAAAAGTTTCGTTCTCCTTCAGTTTTTCAAAGCCTTTAAGGGCTGTGGCGTATTTCTTTTGAAGATAAGCAATGTGCGAGTAGTAGTAGGTTGCAGGGCCTGCGAATTTGTTATCCACATCCTTAACCTGATACAGCCATTTGCTGGCGGTTTCAAGGTCGTTAGTTATAAAATAGCAGTAACCTAGGATGAACTGCATTTCAAATTGCTTCTCTTTATCTAGGCCATTCTTGTCGATTTTTGTAAGCCATGATATTGATTTTGAGTATTTTTTGTGCTGATACTGCATTTTACCCATAGCAAAGTAGGCCAAGTCAATTTTTTGACTTTCGGGATGATTATGAATGAAGTTTCCAATTAGGTATTCTGCATCGTTATTGGTGAGTTCAATGGCACACATTGCAATGTAGAATTCTGCATCGGTTTTTAGGTGGCTAACGTAATTGTCGGTCGATTTGATAAACTTCTCAAATTGTTTTTGAGCGCTAGGGTAAATGCCTTTTTGGTAAAGTTCTAATGCCTTGCGGTATGTGGCATCGGATTCGGTGTAGTTTTTTGTGTTCTGACTTATTGCAATGTTGACAACGAAAAGAAAATTTAGTGTTACCAGTATTGCTGCTTTTAGTCTAATCATACTTAAATTTCTTAAATTCGGATAAAAGTAGTAAGAATTGAGCAAACGTTAATTTTGAAAACGATAATTTAATCAACAATATGCTGTTTAGGTTGTTAATTATTTTTAAAACGTAATTGTATAGGTTCTTGTGACCATATTTTCTGTAATTCTAGAAGTTGTTTTAATGTGTTGTATTATAATGAATTGTGATTGTTTATTGCTTAGTTGATTTTTTTAAGTTAACTTAGAAAAAAAAATATGCTTGCAAAAGTTAAAAGCATAATAAGTGCAAAGCCAGCCATTGAGGGTGCAGGTGTTAGATTGAATAGGGTTTTCGATTTTCAAACTCGATATCAAACCGACCCATTCCTACTACTCGACCATTTCGGTTCAGAGAACCCTAAAGATTATGAGGCTGGATTTCCTTGGCACCCACATCGTGGGATTGAGACGGTTACATATATGCTTCAGGGCGAAGTGGAACACTTCGATAGCCTTGGAAATGTTGGTGTTATTGGCCCCGGTGATGTTCAATGGATGACAGCTGGGAGTGGCATTATTCATCAGGAAATGCCCCGTCCTTTAAATGGGTTAATGTTTGGTTTTCAGTTGTGGGTAAACTTACCTCATGAGTATAAAATGTTTCCTCCACGATATAGAGAGTTAAAGTCTTCGAGTATCCCAATTGTTGAAACTACAAAGTCTAGAGTGAAGGTTATTGCTGGTAGGTTCAGGAAGAAAATAGGTGGAGTGACAGAACTTTACGTGGGAATCGATTTCTTTGATGTAAAACTTTGGCCAGATTCTACTTTTGATGAGACCATTAATCCCGATTACAACTACTTTGTATATGTTTACGATGGTGTAATTTCGTTGCCCGATTTTGAACACCCTGTTAGAAGCATGGAAGCAATTATGCTTGATAAGGGTAGGATGCTCCAGATTAAAGCAGGCGATAATGGGGCAAATTTTATTATTTTTGGAGGACAACCGTTGAATGAGCCAATTGCCTGGCGCGGGCCAATTGTTATGAATACTGAGGATGAAGTAAAGCAAGCATTTGAAGAGTTCTACAACGGAAATTTTATAAAGTAATTTTTTTATGGATTTGATTGCTTTAGTTAACCAGAACGACGAGGTTACTGGTTATGCCAGTAAAATGGATGTTCACGTAAAAGGTTTGTTGCATCGTGCTTTTTCAATAATAATTTTTAACTCAAAAAATCAAATGCTTATTCATCGGCGTGCCGATGAAAAGTACCATTCACCAGGTTTGTGGACAAATGCTTGCTGTAGCCATTTGCCCGAGGGTGCAGTTATGGGAACTTCAATCTATGAGCGTTTGATCCACGAAATGGGAATAAACTGCCCGTTGGAGCACTCATTTACATTTCATTACACCGTTGAGTTCGACCATGGGTTAATTGAGAACGAGATTGACCATGTTTACTTTGGATTTTTCGAAGGTACTCCCAACCCTAATAAAGATGAAGTTTCCGAATGGAAATGGGTGAATATTGAGGAGTTATATGTCGATATTGATAAGAATCCTCAGCATTACACCTATTGGTTTAAGCATATTGTGAAAAATTACAGACACGAAATCTTCAGTTTTTGCTGTAAATAAAATCGCTATAATTTTACTCTTTTCAATCTTAAACTGTTCGATACTACCGAAACAGAACTCATTGCCATTGCTACTCCTGCTATCATTGGGTCGAATGTAAAGCCGAATAATGGGTATAGAATACCTGCTGCTATTGGGATTCCAATAATATTGTAGATAAATGCCCAGAATAGATTTTGTTTTATAGTAGCCATTGTTTTTCTTGAAATTTCAATGGCTTTTGGTATCATTGTGAGGTCAGAATTGATAATAGTGATTTTTGCGACATCCATGGCAATATCGGAGCCTTTGCCCATAGCAATGCTAACATCGGCAATGGCAAGTGCCTCGGTGTCATTAATTCCATCGCCAACCATTGCAACTGTTTTGCCCGAGTGTTTTATTTCTCGCACCATATTTGCTTTTTCCGATGGTAAAACTTGTGCTTTATAGTTAAATATGCCAACCTCCTGTGCGATTACCTTGGCGGTGGAGTTGGAGTCGCCTGTTAGCATTTCAACATTGATGTTTTTTGATTTTAATGTGGTTATGGCTTCTTTGGTTGTTGGTTTTATTTTATCAGTTAATGCTATAATCCCAATTATTTTAGAGTTCTCGGCAAAGTATACAACGGTACAGGCTTCCGCTTCAAGGTCTTCGGCTTTTTTATTTTGCTCATTGCTTGTAACTATCGTGTTTTCTTGCATAAAACGAGCATTTCCAACATAAAAATTGGTGTTTCCAACACTTGCTTTGGCACCCAGTCCCGTGATTGCCTGAAAATTATCTAGGTTTATTTCAGTTGAATCAACATCACCTAAAAACCGAACAATTGCATCGGCTAAAGGATGTTCCGATTTTAGTTCAATTTGCTTTAGTATCTGTTTATGCTTGAGTTCATCTGAAAACCAAATAATTTCTTTAACTGTAGGGAATCCTTCTGTTAATGTGCCAGTTTTATCCAATACAATATGGTTTATTTTATGGGCTAACTCAAGGCTTTCGGCATCGCGTATAAGGATGTTGTGCTCGGCAGCCTTGCCAACACCTACAATAATGGCAGTTGGAGTTGCTAAGCCTAGTGCGCAAGGGCATGCTATTGCCAAAACTGTAACCATTGAAAGTAAACCGCGAATAAAGCCTTCATCTTTATCAAAAATAATCCAAGCAAGAAAAGTGATTGCTGCAATTATAAGTACCGACGGCACAAAAATTCCTGCAACCTTATCGGCTAGTTTCTGGACTGGCGCTTTGCTGTTCTGGGCTTCGTCGACAGTTTTTATTATCCGACCCAGAATTGTTTCGGAGCCAATTTGCTCGGCCAAAATCTTTATGCTTCCTTTTTGGTTTAATGTTCCAGCCCAAACTTTTTGTCCAGCATTCTTTTCAACAGGCAAAGGTTCCCCTGTAATGGTGCTTTCGTCAATCCAAGTGTTCCCTTCAATAACAGCGCCGTCAACAGGAATTCTCGCGCCAGGTTTTATGAGAATTATATCGCCTTTAACAATTTGACTGGTTGGAGTTTCAACTATTTCGTTGTCCTGAACAAGCCAAACCGTATCGGGCTGCAAGCCCATAAGTTTTTTTATTGAAGATGATGTTTTTCCTTTAGCCCGTTCCTCCAACCATTTGCCAAGAAGTATGAATGTTATAATTACCGATGCTGATTCAAAGTAAACGTGGGCATGCAGGCCTTTGCTGTGCCAAAATTCAGGGTATAAGGTGTTGAAAACACTAAATATATATGCAATTGATGTACTTAATGCCACGAGAGTATCCATATTTGCATTGAGGTGGATGGTTTGCTTGTATGCATTGATGAAAAAACTACGACCAAACCAGAAAATTACGGGTGTGGCAATAGTCATCGAAATCCAAGGTGTGTACACCCAGTTCATAAAAAACATTCCGAGTATTACGATAGGTAAAGAAAGTATTGCAGATAAAACCATTCGGAGCAATAGTTCTTTTTGATGCTCATTTTTTCTTTGTTCAGCGACGCTCTGTGGGTTTTCAGCATCAATTATTAGGTCGTATCCTATTGCCCTTATAGAATCGCGAAGTTGGGACTCTGTAACAATATCTTTATCAAAGTTTACCCAAACGGTACTGTTGGCAAAGTTTACGCCTGCATCTGTTACTCCTCCTATGGATTTAAGCATACTTTCAACGCTAATAGCGCATCCTGCACAAGACATTCCAGTAACTGGGTAAATTTTTCTAGAGGTTTGCATCCTATTTCTGATTTTCTAAAGAGTTAATTATTATAAACAGCAAAAGTACCTGTTTGGTTTATAAAATTTGGAGTTTGTCAATACAAATAATGAGTTCAAGGAAAAATACACTATTCATGAACCAGTTTTTGTATAAAAAACGTAAGATTTATAAAAGTTTTTTAACTTCGTAAAATATTTACTATTTGATGATTATGATTATGCGTTGGCTCTTTATGCTCCTGTCTTTTTCGATGATATCACTATCATTTCCTCATAAATCATTCTCACAAGTAAACAATCCTAGAATAGATGAGTATTTAAAGTTAGCCTCAGAAAATGAAGTTAATGGCGATAATAACCAGGCAGCGTTCTACTTTGATAAGGTTGCAAACCTCTACTGGCAGTTGAATGATACCGATAACGCTATCCTTTATTTTGGCAAGGCACTTAGCCACTCTAAAAAAATTGGTAATACAAATGGCATTAAGGTTATACATACCAACCTCGGATTAATTTATTCCGATAAAAGTAACTACAAGTTAGCCGCTGAAAATTTTTCGGAGGCTTTGGCTGCATCGCGAAAGTTAAACCGAAAGCCTGATGTTGCGGCATCGCTTTTAAATTTATCGAGCACACAAATTGAGACTGCAGAATATTCTGGTGCTGAAAAAGGTTTGAATGAGGTGCAGAAGATTGCTCAGGAACTAAACGACCAAAAACTCCTCAAGAATTGCTACTTCAACTTTAATAAACTATACGAGAAGCAGGGCAATCAAACAAAAGCCGCAGAATACTTCAACCTTTTTGCTATGCTCACTAAGAAAATCCAATCAGAGGAGTTCAAGGAGAAGGAACTGAAGGCAAAGCAGATGGTTGATAGTGCAGGTAAAATCGTGCAAAAAATATCAGCAGAAAAAGATATTACAAGCAAGAAACTTGCTGAAACAAGCCTGGAGTTGCAGGAGAAAGAGTCAACACTAATGGAGGTTGAGCGACTTACAAAGGAGCAACAAATGCAAATAGAACTGCTTAATACCGAAATGCAGCTCAGAGATGCTCAGCTAAAGCACCAAAAGCTGCTTCAGAAAGTTTATATTGGGTTGATAATAGTATCACTTTTGTTTACAGCGCTTATATTCTACGCCTATACTGAGAAAAAGAAGGCTAACAAACTTCTACAAATGATGAACTCCGAAATATTAACCCAGAAGGAGGAGATAAGTGAACAGGCCGACCAACTCAGAGACTTAAACTCGCTAAAGGATAAGCTTTTTTCCATAATTGCTCACGATTTAAGGAGTCCATTATTCTCTTTAATAACAATGCTCAATATTGCTAAAGAGGGTCACTTTACAGAGGAGAGTTTTAAGACAATTATTGCAGAACTATCGGTGAACGTAAACCATACCACATCGTTGTTGGAGAATTTACTGACTTGGGCTAAGAACCAGATGCATGGCACTAAAGTAAACCCCGTAAACTTCGATTTGAAAGAATTGCTCAACTCAAGGATTGGCATACTTGAGGAGCGAGCCCAGCAAAAGGAAATATCCATTGTAAACCAACTCTCCGATAATATATTTGTTCATGCTGATAGGGATATGACCGAGATAGTTGTTCGCAATATTGTTTCCAATTCAATAAAATTCTGTAACGCGGGCGATAAGGTTAGGATTTGGAGTACATCTAAGGATGGAGGTGTGACCATTTGTGTGGAAGATACTGGGGTTGGCATTCAGCCCGATGTTATGCAGAAACTTTTTGGTACCCAAATCAGTTCAACCCCTGGAACCCGAAATGAGAAAGGTACAGGGCTAGGCTTAATCCTCTGCAAGGAGTTTGTTACAATGAACGGTGGTGAAATATGGGCCGAAAGTCAGGTGAACAAGGGTAGTAAATTCTTCTTTACACTTCCAGGCGCAAAATTGAGTTAAGCCAAATTTAATAGCATTTCAACTCTCTTTTTCTCTTGCATTTACACCGATTTATGGTGAGCGCTATTGACAATTATGATTATTCCATCTATATTTAAGGGTAAATAGATTTGGCAAATAATCCATAATTCTACCTCAATGAGCCTCGATTTAATAAAATATTTAACTGAAAGAAACAAGCGGACCAATGATTTTATAAAGGAGTCAGGCCCTGTTATTACAATATCGAGGGAAATGGGATGCCCCGGAACTCAATTAACTAGTGCTCTTGTTCAGGAACTTAATAAGCGCTATAGGCTTAAGGATGATAACCTATGGCATTGGCTTGCAAAGGATAAGGTTCAAAGGATTGCTGCTGAGAAATTAAACTTACCCGAGGAGGATATCGATTACGTTTTTGAAGCAAAACGTAAAGGAATAATGGAGGAAGTTCTTCAGTCAATGTCAACAAAGTATTATAAGAGCGATAGGCGAATTCAAAATACAGTTAAGGGTGTAATCCGTTCCGAGGCGTCAAAAGGGCGTGTTGTGATATTGGGTAGAGGTGGCGTTGCAATAACCCGAGACATTCCACGCTCGCTGCATATTCATTTGGAGGCGCCTTTTGAGTGGCGTGTTCTTAGAGTTGAGGAGATGTATAAGTTCGATACAAAATCGGCAGAGCAATACGTTAAGGAAATTGATAAGAAGCGTGAGGAGATTCGTGTTTACTTTGGTGGAAAGGACACCGACTATACTAAGTTTGATATTACATTTAACTCAATGACATTGTCGATTCCAGAAATTGTTGATATAATAATTCATTCAATGGAAGTGCGTAACTTAATTGTATAGAATTATTATGCCAGAAAATGCTCTGCAATTATCCTTATTCCAATTGCAATTAGTATAACACCGCCCAGAATTTCCATTCTGCGGCCTAGTTTTCCTCCGATTTTTTTCCCGAAAAGCATTCCAAGCATAGCAACTAGGAATGTAACAAATCCAATAATCAGAAATGCGAAAAGCATATTTACCTCAACAATGGCTAAACTTATACCAACTGCAAGAGCATCAATGCTTGTTGCAATGGCCATGGTTATCATTACTTTTGGATTGAGCGGGTTGAACTGCTTTTCCTCTTCGTTTTTGAAACTCTCAATAATCATTTTTACCCCAATAATGCCGAGTAAACCAAATGCAATCCAATGGTCAAAGGACTCAATATACGTTTTAATGGATACTCCGCCTAGCCAGCCCAATACTGGCATTGATGCTTGAAAGAAACCAAATACCGATGCAACTATGAACGCTTCTTTGAATACTATATGTTTGCGAGCTATTCCGCTAGATATTGAAACAGCAAAAGTGTCAAAGGATAATCCTATCGCCAGAATGAAAAGAGTAATAATTGTCATGCTTGAAATTTGGCACAAATATAAAAACTTAAATTCAATTTCCTCAATTGGACTCTTGCGCAGGAAGTGATATGGTGAATGTGGTTCCTTGGTCTTGGTTGTTACTAACCTTTATTGTTCCCCCATTTTTGTCTACAAACCGCTTAACTAGTTTAAGTCCGAGTCCAGTGCCTTTCTCGCTATTTGTGCCTGAGGTGCTGAATACTTTGGAGTCATCAAATATCAACTCAATTCTATCAACTGGAATTCCAACTCCAGTGTCGGAAACCTGAATTGTGCAGAGTTGGTGGTTGCAAGAACAATTTAAGTCAATTCTTCCTCCATTCGGAGTGAATTTTATTGCGTTTGAGATTAGGTTTCGTATTATAGTTTTAAACATCATTGGGTCAACAAAGGCTTTGCATTCATTGCTTATGTTAGTCCCGATGTTTATGTTTTTGGCCGATGCCATGCTGGATAGCAATTGCACAGTTTCGGAAACAACACCCTGAATTTCTATTTGTATGGGTTTGATGGTTGCCTGTCGTTGACTTCGTCCCCACTCAAGAAGGTTCTCCAATAAGTTGTAACTCTCTTTTGTGGTATTGTGAACCAGAGTGATAATTTCAGTTCTCGATTCGTTGTCCATGCTTTCCCAACTAGACAAATAAAGCGAAAGCATTTGCTCCACGCTGCCAATAGGTCCACGAAGGTCGTGCGATATTACCGAGAAGAGTTGGTCTTTCATTGCGTTAGGATCCTTCAATGCTTCTTCGGCAAGTTTGGATGATGTAATATCAGCAAATGTTATGATTAAATCGGTTATTTTTCTGTTTGTGTCTATTGCAACTCCTAGGTCTAGTGATAGATAAGCTATTTCCCCAGATGACCTAATTATTCGAGTTTCTAAGTTTTCCTCCTCGCTTGCAAGACTTCTTAGCCTATCTATTGATGCGTTAACAATATCCCTATCGGTAGGATGTATGGTTTGGATAAATCTTTCTAGTTTGAAAGGTGCGTTCTCTTTGTTCCATTCAAGTATCTCTAGTGCTTGTTCAGATACATCGAGGTAACCTGTAAGTGCATTGAGCCTACAAACGCCAAGGTGAGCAATTTCCTGTGCTTTTTTCAATCTATTTTGGCTTTCAAGGAGGGCTGTTTCAGCTTTTTTCCTTAAGGTTATATCCTCAATCAGTTTAACAAGATGTGTTATTGCGCCTGTATTATCCTTAATAGCTTTAACTGCTACGTTGCAGTAAACAATACTTCCGTCTTTTTTTATAAAACGCTTTTCGAGAGTGTAGCTATCGTTCTTTCGCTGCAAAATGTTGTTAAATTGTTTTACTTCAAATTCAACATCATCGGGATGCGTGATTTTATCCCAAGTTAGTTTCTCAAGTTCGTCTGGTTTGTATCCAAGAATCTGACATAGTTTAGTGTTGAATGTTATCCACGATTTGTATATGGTTGTTTCGGCCATTCCTATTAGATTCGATTCGAAGAAAAGTCGGAATTTTAGTTCGCGTTCGGATAACTTGAATTCAAAGTTTTTGCGAGCAGTATTGTCGCGGAGTACAGCAAAAATTTGAGGGTTTTGTCCCGAAATGAATTTAACAAAATGACCTTCAACGTAGAATTCATCACCATTCTTTTTTCTGTGCAACCTCGAAGGTACCCTATAGAAACCTTTCTGAAGCGTAATATCTAATGCTTGATGTGTTTCATATTCCTGTGCGGATATATTTATGTACGGAGTTCCAATTACTTCATTTTTGGAATATTCGTATAGTTTTTCGAATGCAACATTTACGTCAAGGATTGTTAAGGTGTTTCCATCAATAAGAATAACTGGGTCTATATTGTTCTCGAACAATGCTCGATAACGGATTTCTTTCTCCGAAAGAGCCACCTGTGCTTCTTTCCAATCGGTTATATCGGATAAAACACCAACAATCCGTTCCACTTCGGTATTGTCGTCAAAGGAGCGTCCTTTAATAAGGAAATGTCTGTAATAGTTGTTTAAATCGTAACGAATTTCGAGGTTAATATCAATGGTATTTTCCGATGCATTCGAAATGGCATTAAGGAATCGTCTTCTATCATCTGGGTGGATTTTCTCTATGTATTTCTCCATGGAAAACTCGCTAACCTGCGATGAGTTTATACCGAGTATTCTCGATGCCGATTCGGACCATCGTATTGTTTTCAACTTTAAGTCGTACTCCCAGCTTGTTATGTTGGCAATTTCCTGCGATTCAGTAAGCAATTTTTTACTTATGTAGAGTTCTTTCTCAATAAGACCACGTTGCTCTACCTCGGAAATTAATTTGTTGTTAAGGTCCCTGAAGATATTTGTTTGTTGGTTTATTTCGGATTGAAAACTAGTGTAGGAATCCTTTAACGATTGCAAAGCATTGTTGCGTTCTTTAAGAATTGCACTTACTGTAATTACTATCAACGAAATAATAAGTACGAAATATTGTGCGTTGATTAAATGGTATGGCTCATCGAATATATTAAAGAAGTTTCGGTTGAGTAAACTCGATAAAATTAGAAGTATAGAGAACGTTAAGGTGAAGAAAACTGTTCTTTTAAATTTAGCAATTATTGCGTATGACGATGCAGCTATTATTGCTAATAGTTGAATTGGAAGCAAATTTAAATTGTTCAAAATAAAAGTTATATCAATAATACTTGGAATAGTGGAAAAAGCAATAAGCACTATAATGCCGAATATATTATTCTTGAAGTTAATGGGGTCGGGTTTTGTGTAGAAAGTTAAAATAAACGGAACCACTACTATTAACGGCGATAAAATTGAGGTAAATATTAGTTGGATACCCTTTAATGTGTCAATTTCGGTTAGTTGAGATGTGAGGCTGAGCGTTGCGAAAAGCACTAAACTTTGTGCTATTGAACTTAAAATCGATATTTTAAAAAAACTTTTTAAATCGTCAGTGTAATCCAAAAAGGGAATTCTATGCTTAAAGAAATTGGCAAAAACTATTGAGACTATAATATCCGACGTAGTTAACGCAATTAACTTAATCGGATTTATTGGTAGTATGTTAATATCCAGAAAGGATAGAATAAGTAATACTATACCCGATACTCCTACTCCAAACAAAACCCGTTTACCGTATATCAGCGTTGCAGATATACTAATAGCGAGTGGAATCCAAAAGAGCAAGGGAAGATTTAACCAATTTGCAGTTGCCATGCAGATTACTGCAGAAGCAAAATACGTAAAAGAGGTAAGTGATAATGCCCTTATATTTAATTTGTTGTTCATAGCTATTAAACCCAAAAAAAAGGATATGGTTTTACAATAATCATAAAAGTTTTATTACTTTTGATTAAACCAGCACCTAAGTTATAATATTTTTTGTGTAAAGCTATTGTTTTAAAATGATTTATTACTTTTGATTAAGCACATTTATTTCAAAGCCTTTTTTTAAATACAGATGAATGAAAAAGCTAATTAGAGCCGTTGTTGTAGATGATGAACCTAACTCAAGGGATATTCTGGCTCATTTGCTGAGGTTGGATGGCGATGTTGCTGTTTTAGCCAAGTGTCAGAACATCAATGAGGCAATGGATGCGATTGTAGAACATAAACCTGATTTGGTTTTTCTTGATATTGAAATGCCAGGCGGTTCTGGCTTTGAACTAATTGAAAAATTAAGCAAAACAGAACTTAACCCTGCGGTTGTTTTTGTTACTGCTTATAACCAATATGCTATAAAAGCTATAAAGTATGCGGCTTTTGATTATCTTTTAAAGCCTGTTGATTTAGATGACCTTAACCAGACCATTCAGCGCTTCAGGGAAGATTTTGAAAGTAATCGAGTGAAACCTAAGGCCGAGAGCCTGCTTGGGCAAATTGCCGATTTTCATAAGTTGAAGTTTAATATGCGGAATGGGGTTGTTTTTATTGACCCCGATGATATTGTTTGGTGCGAAGCAAGTGGTAGCTATACTATTCTACACTTTCAGGCTAGGAAAGATGAAGTTGTATCGGTTTCGCTTAAAGAGGTTGAAATGCAGCTTGAAGGCTTACCATTTTTTAGGGTTAGTCGCTCAGCAATAATAAATCTAAAATATCTGTCGCGGATTGATAGGCGCAACAAGATGTGTATTGTTCAGAAATCCGATAAGATATTCGAGGTTCAGGGTACTCCTGCCCAGCTACGAATACTCGAGAGCCGTTAAAATTCAATTCGGTTTACAAGCTGAAGGTTGTGTTTCGTATGTTAAAACTTACAATTCGTAAGATAGTTCCCTTATTTGATTTATTCTGGCTTTTCAGTATGAACCTCTGAATTTTTTTTGTTATAACTTGTGAGCCAATTACAGATTTACTTAATGTCGATATTTCAAAATTATAGCTGGAAAGATAAACTCGTACTAATCGTGGACGACGACCACGCGAGTCTTCTTTTACTAGAAGTTATAATTGCTAAAACGGGGGCTAAGATGATTGTTGCCGACAGCGGCAGAAAAGGTCTAGAAATATTCTTAAGCACAAAAGGTATCGACCTAATTCTGATGGATATCAAAATGGATGGGATGAATGGATTAGAGGTTACCCGTTTAATCCGCAAAATCGATATAAATATTCCAATTATTGCCCAAACAGCATGTGTTATTTCTGGCGATAGAGAGAATTGTTTACGTGCTGGCTGTAGTGATTATATCTCAAAGCCAATAGTTGCCGAGGAGTTACTGCAAATTATCGACAATTATATAGGCACCTATGCCAATACTAAATCTATTAAGAAAACATTCTCGGAAAATTAATCTTTATCAGTCTTTTAATATTTTAACTACAAGTATAACTTGTGGTGATACTTTTTTTAGCAAAAATTATCAACTCACAATATCTAAAATCATCTATTTTTACAAAAAATATTCGATGGAGTACAAACTTACATCAGAGTTTAATCCCTCGGGCGACCAGCCTGAGGCCATTAGGCAACTTACCGAAGGACTTGAGCGTGGCGATAGGTATCAAACCTTGCTTGGTGTTACTGGTTCGGGTAAAACTTTTACAATTGCCAATGTGGTTGCTAAGGCTAACAGGCCAGTGCTTGTGCTCAGCCACAACAAAACGTTAGCGGCTCAACTTTACGGCGAGTTTAAGAGTTTTTTCCCCGATAATGCTGTTGAGTACTTCGTTTCATATTACGATTACTATCAACCCGAGGCCTATTTGCCTGTTACTGATACTTACATAGAGAAGGATTTATCCATTAATGATGAGATTGAGAAGTTAAGGCTTAGCGCAACATCATCATTGCTTTCAGGGCGCAAGGATGTTATTGTGGTTTCTTCGGTTTCGTGCCTTTACGGAATTGGTAATCCTCAGGATTTCTATAACAGTACAATTCATTTAAGAGTAGAGCAGAGGATTGGCCGAAATCAATTTTTGCGTCAATTGGTGGATAGTTTGTACTCGCGCAATGAGGTTGAGTTTAAGCGTGGAACGTTTCGTGTAAAGGGCGATAGCGTTGATGTTTATCTTGCGTATGGAGATAGAGGTGTGCGGGTAATATTCTGGGGTGATGATATTGAGGCATTGGAGGTTTTCGACCCGATTAGTGGGCGGCTTATAGATACTTTTGACGAAACAGTTATTTACCCTGCCAACATATTTATTGCAGGGAAGGAACGGATGACGCAGGCCATTTATCAGATTCAGGATGATATGATGAAACAGGTTGAGTACTTCAAAAGTATAGATAGGCATGCGGAGGCCAAAAGGCTTCATCAGCGCGTAGAGTACGATTTGGAGATGATACGTGAGTTGGGCTATTGTCCTGGAATTGAGAACTACTCGCGTTACTTCGATGGCCGCCCGCCCGGTATGCGTCCGTTCTGCTTGCTCGATTATTTCCCAAAGGATTTTATAATGGTTATTGACGAGAGCCATGTTACCATTCCGCAAATACGTGCGATGTATGGAGGCGATAACTCTCGTAAACAAACGCTGGTTGAGTACGGTTTCCGGTTGCCTGCAGCAATAGACAATAGACCTTTGAAATTCGATGAGTTTGAAGGGTTAATAGGTCAAACCATATATGTTAGTGCAACTCCGGCCGATTACGAGTTGCAGAAGTGTCAGGGAGTTGTGGTAGACCAGGTAGTACGCCCCACTGGGTTGTTGGACCCAATTATTTATGTTAAGCCAAGTTTGAATCAGGTTGATGATTTGATTGGCGAGATTAACCGATGCGTGGAGTTGGATGAGCGTGTTTTGGTTACTACACTTACCAAGCGAATGGCCGAGGAGTTAGTGAAATATTTGGCTAAAATTAACATTCGTTGCCGTTACATTCACTCCGATGTTGATACTTTGGAGCGGGTGCAAATTATGGAAGATTTACGCAAGGGATTGTTCGATGTATTGGTGGGTGTAAACCTTCTGCGTGAGGGATTAGATTTGCCCGAAGTGTCATTGGTTGCCATATTGGATGCCGATAAGGAAGGATTCCTGCGCTCCGCGCGCTCATTAACGCAAACATCAGGCCGTGCAGCACGTAATATCAATGGTAAGGTAATTATGTATGCCGATAAGATTACCGAATCGATGCGGATAACCATTGAGGAAACCAATCGTCGACGTGAAAAGCAGCTTAAGTATAACGAGCAGAATGGCATTACACCAACACAAATTGTTAAGGCCAAAACATCAATACTTGGGGGTAAACTTTCAACTGGTCAAACTGTAAATGTTTACATTGAGCCGGAAAAGGTTGATTATGCCGCTGATCCTGTGGTTCAATATATGAGTAAGGAACAATTAGTGAAGGCTATTGAAAAGGCTAAGAAATCGATGGAGAAGGAGGCTAAGGAGTTGAACTTCATTGAAGCTGCCCGATACAGAGATGAAATGTATGCTTTGCAAAAAATGCTTGAAGGAAAATAATTTGCTTTCCATACACAATTTCTAAAATATTTGGTTCAACATTGCTATTGATCAGCCAATTTCATAAATTGCTATAAAATTGGTTGTTATGGCTGCAAAAACAAATTTATCGAGATTCTTCAGAATCACTATTCTGTTTGCAATTCCACTGGTAGGGTTACTTCTAGTTACAGACTCGTTTGCAAACGATTCAGTAGTTTTACAAACAGCCGATACAGTTTTGGTGCAGTCGCATCAGGTTCAAGAACAGCATCAGGCCGTTGATCAGGAAGGGCAATCGGGGCACGGAACAAATCTGGCTCCGCTATTATTCATTATTATATCGTTGTTTGTAGGAACTGCAACTCGCCATTTGCTTAAAAAGGGTCCGCTGCCATATACAATATCGTTATTAATAATTGGATTGCTTTTGGGCGTTTTAACACGTTCCGAGATTCTTCAGCGATTCGGAATGGTGGCAATTGCCGATTCTGTAAAGTGGGCTGGAAGTATCGACCCGCATTTAATACTATACCTTTTCTTGCCAACATTGATTTTTGAGGCAGCGTACGCATTGCATCTACATACCTTTAAGAAATCGTTGGTAAACTCATTGATACTTGCAATTCCTGGAATTGTAGTTGCTATGATTATTACCGCGTTGTTTGTGATGATGATTAATAGCCTTGGTCTTGGCTTGGGTCATTGGACTTGGATTATTGCATTCCTGTTTGGTGCAATTGTTAGTGCAACAGACCCTGTTGCGGTGGTTGCCATACTCAAAGAGGTGGGAGCAAGCAAAAAGTTATCCACAATAACTGAAAGTGAGTCGATGCTTAATGATGGAACTGCCATCGTGTTCTTTTTGGCAATATTTGCTTTGGTTGTAGGCGATAACTCTGGTGGTAATGCATTTGTGCAATTTTTTAAAGTTTCACTTGGCGGTGTTGTTGTGGGGGGTGCTGTAGGTTGGCTTGTTATTGGTTGGATTAAACGGGTTTTTAACGATGCATTAATTGAAATCACTGTAATTATTGGCGCAGCATACTTGACTTTCTTTTTAGCTGAGAATGTTTTTCACGTATCGGGAGTTATTGCTGTTGTTACATTGGGTATTGCAATGGCAGGACCTGGTAAAACAAGAGTTAGCCCGGGTGTTACTCACTTCCTGCATGAATTCTGGGAGTTGGCCGCTTTTATCGCCAATACTTTGATTTTTATTATTGTTGGTGTAGTTATTGCGCAACAGGTTACTTTCACATTAAACGATTTAATTGTACTAATGATTGTCTATGTCGGGGTTCACGTTGCTCGATTAGGAACTATCTATGTTTTTTATCCAATAATGAAACGAATTGGTTATGGCTTAAGTTTCAAGGATTCTATTGTGCTTTGGTGGGGTGGATTGCGAGGTGCGGTTGGTTTAGCTCTTGCGCTCATTGTTGCTATTGAGGAGAAAATACCGTTGGAGGTAAGGTCGCAGGTTTTAACTCTTACCGCGGGCTTGGTTGTTTTAACTTCTTTGATAAATGCCACAACTGTAAAATGGTTGATTGATAAGTTAGGATTATCAAAAGTTGGAGAGATAAAGGCTGAATTGATGCAGCAATCCCTAAATCAAATTAAACTTAGTGGAGAAAAAGAAATTGAAAAGATGAAGGAAAGTCGGTTTATGGCCGATGCTAACTGGGAAAAGGTTAGAGAGTTTTTAATTGATACTTACGAGATATCAGAGGAGGTAAAATCATTTAAAATGGAGGATGCCATAGCTGAAACTCGTAAGCGTTTGTTGCAAAAGGAGAGGGAGAGTTACTGGCGTCAGTTTAGTGAAGGAGTTTTAAGTTCGAATGGAGTAAACATCCTTTCGGATCAGATTGATTATTTGATGGATTCTGGTGGTAGAGTCTCTTTATCGGCCCGGCAGGATATTGAAATGCTTTGGCATACCCCAAAAACAACGGCAAAGCTACAGGGTTTGCCTCTGATTGGTATTTTTTGGAAACGACGTTTCTTCAATCGGTTGGCAATTAGCTACGATTGTGCAAGAGCCTTTGTTACCGCTCAGGAGGAGAATATTAAATCGCTTTCAAGTTTGATTATTGGATTTTCAATGACCGACGAAACCAACAAACAAACAGAACTCTTAACCGCACTTGAGGACGAATTAAACGAAAATAGAATTACTGGATTAACATTTATCCGAAATTTAAAAGATACCTACCCCGATGTTTGTAAGGCCATTGAAACCCAATTAGCATCGCGTTCCTTATTAAATCAGCAACAGGAAATGGTTGAGAGGCTACGTAAGCAGGGTCGATTAGAGCCTGACGAGGTTGAAAGAATTGAGGCATCAATTCAATCTGATATGAAACGGTTGTTAGATGCATCGCCAAGTATCGACCTTGAATTTGAGGCAATGTCAGTATTGGTTCACACTCCAGGCTTTGACAAATTGTCAAAAACTGACCTGCACGTTATAATTCGTATGTCGCAGGGCAAAGTCTATCCTGCTGAAAGCCGAGTCTATAAAGAGGGTGCGACCTTCGATGGTATTTATATAGTATTAAACGGAAGTGCTAGAGCATTAAAGGGTGATAGATTAATTGGTGTTCGAGAAACAACCGATAGCATTGGTGCATATGAGTTTTTGACGGGTGGATTAAGGCGGCATACAGTTATCGCTGAAACACCATTAAGTGTATTGAAGATTAACCATAATGTGATTGATAGTCTAATTTCGGTAAACAAATCGTTCGTAAATCTATTTGATTTTCTTGCTGCAGCCCATATTTCATCGGAATTGCTTAGCGATATAAAACCTTACTCCGATTACTCTGCCAAAAAGTTACGGGCAACAATTAAAAACGGAAAGGTTGTGAAAATTTCCGAAGACGATAAGCAAAGGCTCGAAGGTTCAGTATGTATACTTGTTAAAGGGAAAGCAATAGCCGATGAGTCGGAAACCGATGTTCTTTCGCCAGCAGTTTTAGATGATTGTAATGTTAGGAGTATTGGTGATTCAGTTGTGTTCTTAATACCATAAGGGAGAAATCCCTTATGGCTTTCTCACCTCTATTTTCTCGTGTGTTTTAAGGTAGGCTGGGAGTGCTGCTGAGCCATACCAGTTATAAAAATCTACATCAAAAATTCCCCGTTTAACGGTTGGGTCAGTGTTTACCATTTCTTTGGCTTCCTCAATGTTTTTGGCTTTTAGTATGAATATTCCTCGGAATTGACTGTCGTTTTTGCCAAAGGGACCAGCAATTACAAGTTTTCCTTCATTTGCTAGATGAGATATATTGTCCATATGTCCCTTGAAAAGCAAATTAAGGGTATCCTTATTATCAATTTTAGTTGGACCTGTTTTAAGGATAACTAAAATGTAAGAACGCATACCGTACTGGTCGGCACCAAGTGAGTCAGCTAATGCTTTATCGTATTTGGGATTGCTATTTTGGCTGAAAGCCAATGTAGAAAGTAATAGCAATGCCGTGGCGAAAATTAGTTTCTTCATCATTTCGACTTGTTTCGTAAGTTTTCGTATGTTTTAATCCAATCGTTCACTGATACTTTTTGGGTCAATTGGCCTATCAATTCGTAGGGTATTTCTTGGTTGTTTTTAAAACGAACACAACCTTTTCCCATATCCAGTTTGTTTTGTGAGTGTTTTGGGAATTCTGTGGTAAACCAGTTGAGTAAATCAGGGCTTGCGTATAAGCCTATATGGTATAGTGCAATATGGTTCTTTTGTGCGGCAATGTTAATAAATGGAAGGGGTTGCTTAGGTTTGCAGTCGTAGCCTTTTGGATATAAAGAATAAGGAACAATAAATCCAATCATTCCATAGTTTATTGTTTCTTCAAAACCTTTGGGTAGGTTATCTTTCACCACCTCTCGGAGTTTCTGAACAGTCTCTCTTTGTTCATCACTGATTTTTGAAAGATATTCTTCGGGTGTTTCGGCGGTTATTTTCATGGCAGAATGGTTTTAATAAGATAAAAAGCAACAACGGTTAGTTGTTGCTTTTATAGTATTGTAAACAAATATTAGAACAAGAAGTTTAATCCAATGTAGGTTCCAGCAACTCCATCGTCTTTTTTGAATGCTCTACCGTGGTCAACTGCAATTATAAAGTTTTGGTTCATCACAATTCTTAAGCCTGCGCCCCAACTGGCGTGAAGGGTTTCTTTGTTGTCGCTAAAGTAATCGCCCTCATTGTAACCAACCTCTGCAAAAGTTTTATTGAATTTTATTGGTTGAACTACTTGGCCTCCGTCAACAAAGGTGTTTAGCGATAGGTAAAAATTTTGCTTGATGAAATAGAACTTTACAAATTTCCAGCGGAGTTCAATATTACCGTATGCTATGCCATCGCCCACTACTCGGTTACGAATTATTCCACGCAAATTCTTAGCACCACCAAGTCCTTCGCTAGTTGCTCCACGCAAAAATAGCGTGGTCATGTTTGGTTGAAGGTAGAATGGGCAGGTACCGAAAAGAGTTCCTTGATATCCTAAGCGATACACAAACGATAACCGTTCGGGCACAATAGTAAAGTACTGGCGATGCGTAATTGAAAGTTTTGCGTGCTCAAATTCCTTTCCAACACCAAGGAATGATGGTGCGTAAGTCAATACTGCTTCAGTCCAAATTCCTTTCATTGGGTTTGGTTCATTGTCGCGGGTATCGAAAACGGCACCAACTTTAAGGTAGGTAGCAAATCCACCATCTTTTTCATCGGGGTCAATTATTCCCCAATCAATATATCGTTGATATAGACCTCCTTGAACATAGGGGAGTTCCTCGTCGGACGATTTTCCCTTGTTCAATTTATCAATGTCAACAGTATCGACTTGAAAGTTGTAAAGACCAATTCCTGCAACCCAGCCAAATCTCTCATCTTTCAATTTGCCCTGTAGGTCGGTGGTGAAACGAGTTAGCTTTCGGTCATATTTGTAGAATGCTCGGCTACGGTAATCGTCAGTTTCATCATCAGCCCAATCCATATTGTAAACCGATTCATAGCCATTAAAGCCATAGAAATCGTAGGTTTTGTCAGTTAGATAGGCCAAGTCAGACGTGATGCGTAAGCCAGGAATAAGATATTTTGAATCGTAGAATAATCTGTTAATTCCGCTCCCTTTAGTATAGCGCGAAACTTCAGCATAAATATTATGTCGATATTTTGGGTATATAGAGCCATCGCCGTAGTTGAAGAAATTTACTAGTGCACCATACTCAAAACCTAAGTCGGTATCGTAAGCAACCACAGGTAATCCGCCAACGTTCCATCCTGTTTTAGCTTTATCGGCTTTTTTGTTATCTGCTTCCTGAGCAAGCAATCCAAAGGTTAGGATTGATAATGAAACCAAAATGAAAAATTTTTTCATTGTTAGTTAGTTTAAGGTTCACAACAAAACTAACAGATTTTTTTGATTTATTATGATAGTATCTGAATAAGTAGGAAAAAGCGGAGAGATATAAATCAAATGTTTCAAATATGTCTTTTTTTAAGGATTAGAGTTTCAAAACTAATGAAAAGTTATCATTAGTAACCGACAAAACATTTTAATCAACAGGATGGTCAACCGAAGTTAACCAATCCTGTATCTTAGCTGCATAAACTACCAATTTATTCAGCATGGGCGAAAGTACAAATAAAAAT
>Ga0116157_10000374_pt1 | contig 47373 bp, 43 predicted proteins | sample AD_UKC048_MetaG_FD_89882 | JGI IMG/M metagenome (GOLD analysis project Ga0116157, IMG submission 89882) | Active sludge microbial communities of municipal wastewater-treating anaerobic digesters from USA - AD_UKC048_MetaG | ecosystem: Engineered > Bioreactor > Anaerobic > Digestate | place: USA... | reverse complement strand
ATAGCCACGATTGTTAAAATAACCAAATTTAGTCAAGCTACCTTGAAGCCCTGCTACTGTTGTTCTATTTATAGTGTAACAATCTTTATATCCATATACCCGAAAATCATCCTGTAACAACTGAGTTAACGTAAAAATGTTTTGAAAATTATATGTTGTTAATACTTCGGGCATGGTGTAAAGATAATGAAATTTTGTTTTGGATGACGTTTGTAAAAGAGATTTTTTTAGAACACAATATGCGTCTTGGAAAAGCAGAGTTAAGCTTAACCAAAAGACGTAGTCTTGCGGAAGCGGGGATTTGTAAAGATTTTAATATCTAAATCTGACAGCATTTGACATAAAAAATTCATTTCCAAATTGTTTTCGAAACTCCTTATAATGAATTGTGGGCAAATAATAGTTGAAATAATACTCCTCACCTAATTCCATTTCAAATTCCAATAGTCTGACTTCAACAAACACCGTTTCAACGGATTCTCCAGATCGTAATCTAGGTCTTCTATTAAAAAGACTTCGTTTAAAACTGAAAGTAAAGGCTCCGTGAACACTTACAGTAGTAATTTCCCATTTAATACTATTTCCAAGAGTATCTTCAATATGGGGAAATAAATCAAAAGTATGGGGCAAAACAATAGTCTTTTTGGAATTATTTTTCAAACTCACTGTTCCAAAAACATACTTATCTTTATCGCTTACAGGCGGGAATACTCCAAATGGACGGTAATAATTCACAGAATCTATTTCAATTTCAATTATAATGGGTTGAGAAAACATTTTCAATCCTATAGATAATAATAATAATACTGATAATCGTTTCATACTAAAATCCCAGCTATGTTACTTATTTTAAAGTTATTTCAATAATTTGGTCTTTATCTGCAGATGTTGTCGAAATGCATATTGAAAGTGTTTCATTATAATAAGAGTAAATATCAAATTTTGGCATACTTAAAATTGAATCTGGTGCATCTAAGAGTTCTAAAACTTCGTTTTTTGTAGAACCAATCTTTAGTCCGTTTACTAATGTACAGTTTGAAGGAAAAGTAATAGTAATCCATGCTACTTGTAAATTTTTACGAGATTTTCCAATAAGCCAAAATCTTAAACCTATATCATTGTATTTTAACTCCCAACTTTTATCAGACTCCCATCCTTTTAGTTTTTTTAATTTAGTTTTTCCGTATTTTGCAATAATGTCATAATCTGAAGAACAATCTAGAATAATATTCCCTATTCCTTTGTTTGGGACAAGAATACATGTATCTGATTGTGATTTTAAAGTTATTGCAATTATAATAAACATCAATAATGTATATAATTTCATGAGCTAAATTTTTAAAACATTTATTATCAATTCTCTAATCATTAGTTTTTTGTATTTCAAAATTCTTTGCCTACTGTTCGGCGAAGTTTCCGAACTTCGTCTTTCAAATTCAAATAAATTTAACATTCAATATGTTTTTACAATTCTGTCTAAAATAATTACATCAATCGAACTATCTAACTCAGCATAGTTTCTTGCACTTGAAAATAAATAATGTTCCGGATATTGAACTATTCCTGCTCTAACAGGATTATTATGTATATATTCTAATTTTTCCCATGTAAATTTTGGTGTATAAAGATGTATTGCATGATTTTCGTGTGTCCAAAATTGATACTTCTCATTTCGACTGTGCTGTATAGCTTTATTTTGAAATACTTTCAACATCCAATCTTTCCTGCTTTCCTGAGTATTTTCTTGTATTTCTTTTAATATTTTATTTGATGTAAACCTTTTAAAATCTCTTAAAGTATCACTTAAACAACCATCAACACTATTCGCTATCAAATGAATATGATTTGTCATTATTACATATCCAAAAATCTGCAATCCTTTATTTTTTTGACAGAATTTTAAGCTGTCTATAATAATTTCCTTGTAAATGATTCTTGTAAATATATCAACCCATTCAACAACCTGTAATGTTAAATAGTGTAATTCCGATTGTTCTTTTATCTGGTAACCTGTCGTCATTTTGTAAAGATACAATTTTTACTTTTATGTAGTAAAAGATTAAATTTATTTTTTGGTTTACTGTATGGGTTACGACGAGGCTCGGATGCTTCGCCGAACAGAGGTTACGACGAAGCTCGGAAGCTTCGCCGAGCGAGGACATATTAGTCCTAACGGACTATGAAACAACTCGTTATTTCGCAATTTTATTTTTCTCTAAAATAATTTCCAACTATTTGAAAAATACATTACTTTTGTCATATTCAAACTTAAAAAATAAATATTATGAAAACGAGAACAATTGTACTTTCTTTACTTGCAATTTTTGCATTGAGTTTTTCAGGTTGTAACTACACCATGAAATCAATGAAAACCTCAAACAATTATGTTGAATTCCAAAAAGATGATTTTACTTTTTCTGAGCAGCTCACAGGCGAAGGAACTCAAACAAGAATTTTAGGAATTGACTGGGCTCATTTATTTAAAAGTGAAACTGCATCAATAGTTGAGGCAAATGCATTTAATATCCCTGTAATTGGTAATTTACCTATGGGTGGTTCACAGGCATTTGCAATTAACGATTTAATGCAAAAAAATTCGGGTTATGATGTTGTGTTTTATCCACAATATGAAACTCAAATGACTGGTATTCCTATGTTGTATCAAAAAACACGCACAGTTGTAAAAGCAAGACTGGCAAAAATAAAATAAGCAAATAGGTTTTTATTATTAAATATAAGCTGTCTGTAAATTTATGGACAGCTTTTTTTTATTCTTCACTATTCAGTTTCATGTCTTTTTGTATCTTCGCAAAAAATTTATTCAATGAAGAAATTTAAAAGATATAATGTTACCACTGCACTGCCTTATGCAAATGGACCTGTTCATATAGGTCATCTTGCAGGGGTTTATGTTCCTGCTGATATTTATGTCAGATACCTCAGGTTGAAAAATCAAGACGTAATTTTTATCGGTGGTTCAGACGAACATGGTGTTCCAATAACATTAAAAGCCAGAAAAGAAGGCGTTTCGCCTCAACAAATTGTTGACAGATATCATAAGATTATCAAAAAGTCGTTTGAAGATTTTGGGATTTCATTCGATATTTATAGTCGTACCAGCAATAAAATACATCATCAAACCGCATCAGAGTTTTTTACTACTCTCTATAACAAAGGCGAATTTATCGAAAAAACAAGTATGCAGTTTTACGACGAAGCTGAAAATCAATTTTTAGCCGACCGTTATATAATGGGAACATGTCCGAAATGTGGTGCCGAAGATGCCTATGGTGATCAATGCGAAAAATGCGGTTCTTCTTTAAGTTCTGAAGAATTGATAAATCCTCGTTCAGTTATTAGTGGTAATAAACCTGTATTGAGAGAAACCAAACATTGGTTTTTACCCTTGGATAAATACGAAACTGAACTAAAACAATGGATACTGGAAGATCATAAAGACTGGAAAGCAAATGTTTACGGACAATGTAAATCATGGCTTGACTCTGGTTTGTTCCCCAGAGCCGTCACTCGTGATTTGGATTGGGGTGTGCCTGTTCCTCTCGAAGAAGCCAAAAACAAAGTTTTATATGTTTGGTTTGATGCTCCGATAGGTTATATTTCAGCTACACGTGAATTAACGGATGATTGGGAAAAATACTGGAAAGACAAAGACACAAAATTGGTTCATTTTATTGGAAAAGATAATATAGTTTTTCATTGTATAATATTTCCGTCAATGTTAAGGCATGAAGGTAGTTTTATTTTACCTGACAATGTCCCGGCGAATGAATTTCTTAATCTCGAAGGTGATAAAATAAGTACTTCTCGCAACTGGGCAGTTTGGTTACACGAATATCTCGAAGAATTCCCGGGTCAGCAGGATGTATTAAGATATGTTTTATGCTCGAATGCTCCTGAAACAAAAGACAACGACTTTACATGGAAAGATTTTCAGACTAAGAACAATAGCGAACTGGTTGCAATAATGGGCAATTTTATAAATCGCTCTATGGTTTTGACTCATAAATACTTTAATGGAATTATTCCTCAGCCTGACAAAGATTCTGAGTATGAAAAAGAAATAAGATTGGAAATAAAAAAGATAAAGCAAAACATTGAAAAAAATATAGAAAACTACAAATTCAGAGAAGCATTAAAAGATGTAATGAGTATTACCCGTTTAGGCAATAAATACCTAGCAGATACCGAACCATGGAAATTGATTAAAACAGATGAAGCCAGATTAAAAACTGTTCTTTATTATTCAATTCAGATTTCCGCAATATCGGCAATTTTGTCAGAACCATTTCTGCCCTTTACCAGTACTAAGCTGTTAAAAATGTTAAACATTGACAAGCCAACATGGGACACTACCGAGAACTTCGACATTATCAATAGTGGACATCAACTAAATCAACCCGAGTTGCTATTCAGTATTATCGAAGACGATAAAATTGAATTTCAGGTACAGAAATTATTAAAATCCAAAGAAATGAACGAACAGGAAAAAAAAACAGTTATCCCACAAAAAGATACTATAACCTACGATGATTTTGTGAAACAGGATATACGAATTGCTACAATACTTGAAGCTGAAAAAGTGCCAAAAGCAGATAAATTGCTAAAGCTACTTGTTGATACGGGCATTGACAAACGTACAATTGTTTCGGGGATTGCAAAATATTATAGCCCGGAAGAGATTGTAGGAAAACAAGTTTGTGTACTGGTAAATTTAGCTCCCAGAAATTTAAGGGGAATAGAATCAAACGGAATGATTTTAATGGCTGAAGATAAAGATGGCAGTTTAAAATTTATTAGCCCGGAAAACAATTGTGGGAATGGTTCGGTGATAAGTTAATCTTTAAACTTTATGCCATTTTTGGATATTTCAGAAATAATTTTTGATGATAATGATTTTTTTCATAAAATTGCATTAGAAAACACTAATTGATAAACATTATTAATTAAAACACCACACAAAACATTAAAATGAAACTTTTAACATTGATTCGTCATGCAAAATCAGACCATGACAATGATTTATCAGATTTTGACAGGCCATTAAATGAAAAAGGCCAAATAGATGCAGCAAAAATAGGAGAATATATCACAAAAAATCTTCCTAAGCCGGATTTAATAATTTCTAGCCCTTCGGTAAGAACTGCAACAACAGCAGAAACTATTGCCAAGAAACTTGATTACCCTGCCGAAAAAATTCATTATGTAGATCAATTATATTTATGCAGTGTCCCTGAGTTTATTGAAATACTTTTAAAACAAAACCATAAAAACAATCACATCTGTATAATTGCTCATAATCCGGGGACAACAGCACTTGCGAACATGCTGGCAAATGAAAATATTGACAATATCCCCACTTGCGGAGTTGCTCACATAGAACTGGATTTGTTCAGGTGGAGTGATATTGAGCCCGGATTGGGTGATTTGAAAAGCTTTGTAACTCCAAAGAATATTTAATACTTGAAAGTATTTTTTTAATTTTTAATTACTTTTTACAAAGTTTAGCGTCATCATAATAAATTTTTACGTAACTTTCGCAAATAGAAATTATCATTATATGAGATCGCTTTTATTACTTTTATCTTTGTGCTTAATAAGCATTTCAGGAATTTCACAGGAATTACAGAAATCTTTAAGCCCGCAACCATTAAATTACAAAGACGAACAGCTTTTATTAAGTTTGCCCGACCTTATAATGCCGGACTCATACAAAAGCAAGTCAATACCATATAAAGTTGACCATTCGGAGAGTCCCCATTTTCGTGATATGTTTGTACAATCGGGAATGAGTTGCGGGCAAGCCTCATCAACAGGTATTTGTTTTACTTATGAGATGAATGCTGCACGCGACCTGAATGCTGATGTAAATTCCCATCTATATCCAACCGGATTTGTTTATAATTGGGATGCCGGTGATTGGGGCAGCAGTGGTGTAAGTTATTATCATACATTGGAAGTTCTTAGACTGGTTGGCACTCCTAATCAGGAAGAATATGGCGGAACAATTGATGCAGGTGGAAACCTGAGATGGATAACAGGTTATGATCTGTATTACAGTGCGATGCATAACAAAATAAGTCATGCTTACAAAATAAATATTGCAAATGAAGATGGGTTATTAATCCTAAAAAACTGGATGAATGATCATTTAACTGGAGATGAAGACGGAGGCTGTGCAATATTCTATTCTACTGTACCCTATCCTGATGCCACATTACCTGCCGGTACCGAAGATGCAGGCAAACAAGTAATAACAGAATTATCTGCCAGTACAAGTCACTCGATGGCAATACTGGGATATAATGATTCAATCAGATATGATTATAATGGTGACGATCAATATACAAATAATATAGACATTACGGGAGATGGTTTTGTTACCATGGCTGATTGGGAAATCGGCGGTATTAAAATGTGTAATACTTACAGCGGGGGTCCTGACTGGGCTGATGGAGGGTTTTGCTATATTATGTATAAAGCTCTTGCAACAGGAGCCTTCTGGCACGATGTCGTTCATGTAATGACTGTAAATCCTACTTATGAACCATTACTGACTGCCAAAGTCAACCTTACATATTCCAACAGAAAAAGGATAAAAGTATATGCAGGAATTTCAACAAACATAGCTGACAATGTGCCTGAATATGTTATAGATTTTCCTATTCTTGATTTTCAGGGCGGAGACAGACCTATGACAGGGGGCACAGCCGAAATTGACAAAACTATTGAATTTGGGTTAGACCTCACTCCTTTGCTCAATTTTATCAATCCTGAACAGGAAGCAAAATACTTTATTCAGGTTTATGAAAACGATGCCGATAGTTGGGGCTCAGGCACATTAAATACATTTTCATTGATTAATTACAGCTCAGGCTCTCCTGTAGAAACAGCAAGTACAGATCCTGCTCAAACTATTCCACAAAACGGAGTTGCCACTTTAAGCATTGTTAGTGGTGAAAATTACGATCCGGTTCAAATAACAACAACAGAATTATCGAGCGGAGCTATTATGAGTCCATTTTCTCAGCAACTTGTGGCAGAAGGAGGGACAGAACCATATACTTGGTCTTTTGAAATGGATTTTAACATCGCAGAAAGTACATCTACTTTCCCCACAGGTGGAACAGCCTTATCAGGCTCAGGCTTTATTGCCGTACCTTTGGGCTTCACTTTTAACTATTACGGAAACGATTATTCTACAATATATGTAAAAAATAACGGACTTGCAGTATTTGAAAGTGGTTTTAGCGAAACCTATCCATATCTTTCTTCACATGATGAAATTGTTTTTATACATAACCGTTGCATAGCTCCTTTTTATTCAAATTCAATTACTTCAAGTTTAAAAACAATAACCGGAACAGGGTACAAAACAATAATCTGGGATAATACTACTATTGATTATGCTATGACAATTTATGATGACGGGAGTATAAGTTTTGTTTATGATAATTCTGCTCTTACCAATTTGATCGAATATACCTGCGGAGTATCAAACGGAGATGAAATAAATTATCAAAGACTACATTTCGATGATCCGAATTCGGTAAGTTCAGGATATACATATACACTTGTCCCATACTCTATACCGGAAGAGTTCGAAATAAGTAAAAACGGACTACTTACAGGATTTCCAACTGTCGAATATATAGCTGAAAACTTTCATTTTAAAGTTACCGACAATAATGGATTAACAGACAAAGTAACTTTACCGTTTGTAACAGATGGTTTAATACTTAGTTTCGAAACCCATACAATCGATGACGATATAATTGAATATGCTGAAAATGTAAGTATTGATCTTACTGCCACAAATCCACTGGTAACTCCTGTAACAGGAATAGAAATAGATATGTCATGTTCCGATTCGTATATAACAATAACTGACGGTGAGGCTATATGTCCTGATTTGAATGCAGGGAACTTTTCTCTTATTACAGACGCATTCAGTTTTGATGTAAGCCCACTGGTTCCTGACAATTATAACTTTGTTTTGCACTTTACGGTTAGCTCTGATCAGGATACCTGGGATTATTATTTCACTTTTACTGCATTCGCACCAAATATACTAACCGGATTACCCGAAATTGATGACGGAAATGATAATACACTCGCTGTGAATGAGACTGCTGATATTATTGTTGGTATTACAAATACTGGAGGGTCTGACGTCCATAATCTTGTTGTTACCGCATCAACTACTGATGAATATATAATCATAAATGACAATATTCATAATATAACAGCTCTTGAACCTGAAGAATCGGATGATGCAATTTTTAATATAACATCCGCGAGTGAGGTTCCTAATCAACATGAAGCGATTATAGATCTTGAAATAGTCGGGGATAACGGTTTCGTTCAGAATTTACATTTAACTGTAACAATTAATACTGCAATACTTACGATAACAAATAATTTTGTTGATGATGGAGACGATAATTGTCTTGATCCCGGGGAAACTGCTGATGTACTTTTTAATCTGAAAAACATTGGATTGGTTCCTGCAACGAATTTGACTGCAACATTAACAACCGAAGATCCTTTTGTTACAATAAATTCATCACCGATTAATTTGGGTTCATTATCAGGTGGAGCCGACGAAATACTGACATATAATCTAAGTATAGATACAGAATGTGATATGGCACATCTAGTTGAATTAAATATTAACGTAACTGCCGATAATGGGCTTAATATTGATTTGCCATGCTATTTGATAATTGGTATTTTAATGGAAACATTTGAAACCGGTGGACTTGAAGCATTTGAATGGACAAGTAGCGGTAACCTGCCTTGGTATATTGTAAGTGATAATGTTTATGAGGGTGAATATAGTCTGAAATCAGGAGATATCAGCGACAGTCAAAATTCTGTTCTCGAAATAGATATGTTTGTTGTTGCTGACGGAGAAATTAGTTTTGCAAGAAAAGTGTCGAGTGAAAACTATTATGACTTTTTTGAGTTTTTGATTGATGATGTTGTAAAACTAAGTTTAAGCGGTGAGGTTCCATGGGCTATATATTCATGTGATGTAAGTACAGGTCAGCATAATTTTAAATGGAGGTACAGAAAAGACGTTATGGATATTGGAGGCTCAGACGCTGCATGGATTGATAATATTACTTTCCCTGCTGTAAATAATATTCCGCCAGTATTAGACTGTGCAGTAACAGAAATCCATAAAACAATGAACACAAATCAATTAAACAGCGACCCTCTATTTATTTCTAATATTGGAGGAGGTGTTGTTTATTTTGATATTGACATTATTCCGGTAGCAAAAAGTTTAAAAAACATTAGTGGCTCAACTTTGACTGCAAACATCGAAACCTATAATCCGGGTAGCACTTACGATGTTAGCTTTACTCTGAATGCCCAATCTCCCGATCAAGAGTGGATTAAAACCCTTAATATAAATTTTCCGGATGAAGTGATAGTAAATAGTTCAACAGATCTTACAGGACCTTCAGGTACGTTATTTTCAAATAGTGAAACGGGAGCCGGAGCTGATCTTGTCTGGACAACGACAGAGACTTGGGGGCAAATCCATGATACTGAAACAGCAACATGCAGTGTAAATATAACTTTCGACGAATCATTTACAGGATTGACTTCCGAAATTCCATTTACAATTTCAGGTGATATTTATGGCGATGAACCTCATTCGATATCATCTTCTATCGAACTGACTAATGAAAACTCATTCTGGTTAAACATATCTCCAATGTTTGGCGAAATTCCTTATGATTCTGAATTTGAACTCTCGCTGATTTATAACACAACAGATATGGCAGAAGGAGTTTATTATGCAAACATTGAAATTTCGGATGCTTATACAATACTGACCATTCCTGTTGAACTAACAATTGATTTCACTGCAAATAATGAAATTATATGTAATGAAAACGGCTTCGAAATTTTCCCAAATCCTTCAAATTCGGATGTCAATATCATTTTAACAAGTGACACGGAATGTACTGGAAGTGTATATATTTACGACATTACAGGTAAAATAATTATGGTTCCTGTCGAAAATCAAAACTTTGTTAAGGGCACAAATAAATTAGATTTTACTTTTAATCCTGATATTCCCGAAGGAGTTTACTTGTTGAAAATAGAAACTGAATCTGAAATATTCACAGGTAAAGTTATAAGGAATTAAATCCACTAAATCTAGAATTGGAAATAAATAAATGCCTGCATATCAGCACAAATTGACTGATAAATAATAAATATAATAACTGCTGAAACAATTGCTTGAGACCAGTGAGGCATTTTAATAAATTTATCTCGCCACTTGTCTTTAAAACTATAACTTAGCCAATGTGTTATAAATCCGAACAACATCATTAACCAGACTTTATAATATGCAGACATTATCTTTGGGATAAATTCATAACTAAAATTATTTACAATTCTGAACAACATCGTTTTTGCTGTTATAATATCAGGAGCTCTGAAGAAAACCCTAGTTAAAGTGATAAATCCAAACGTCAGTGCAATTTTCCAAATAGTTGCAATAACATTGTTGTATTTCTCCCATGGACTTATTTTTCGCCAGTATTTATAGACTACAATACCAAGTCCGTTCAATCCACCCCAGATAAGAAAATTCCAGCTTGAGCCATGCCAAAGTCCCCCAAACAACATGGTTATCATCAGGTTGATGTTGGCAATAATGTTTTTTCTTGCAGATGGTAAAAACCTGACCAGTAACAATATAACAATTGCAAATGCAATAATTGCAATAGTTGCCCATTTGTTTGAGGCTAACAGAATAAAGATTCCGAGTATTAGAGCCAGATTTATCCAGGTTCCTTTTGAAGCGTTTCTGTTCCCACCTAAGGGAATGTACAGGTAATCCTTTAACCATGAAGACAACGAAATATGCCAGCGCGACCAGAATTCACCACAGTTTTTTGCCTTGTAAGGGGAATTAAAATTCTGATTAAGTCTGAAACCCATCAGCAATGCTACTCCAATTGCGATATCGGTATATCCAGAAAAATCAACGTAAACCTGAAGAGAATATCCTATCATTGCCATCAGACTTTCGAAACCTGTGTACATATTAGGATTTGAGAAAACTCTGTCTACAAAATTTACGGCAATGTAATCGCCTATCATGATTTTCTTCATCAGTCCCTTAAGTATCATGAACAGAGCTAATCCAAACTCATATCTTGACAGCTCAAACTTCTTATATATTTGAGGAATAAAATCTTTTGCCCTGACAATAGGTCCTGCCACCAATTGAGGAAAGAACGAAACATAAAATCCGAAATCAATAATATTTTTTACAGGCTCAAGTTTTCTATTATAAATATCTAAAGTATAGGACATTGTTTGAAACGTAAAAAATGATATCCCTACCGGTAAAAATATTTTTGAAGTGTCAAAATGAGATCCTGTGAGTAAATTTGCAAATTCCGACAGATAATCTTTGGCAACAAAACTTGTCCCAAACATTTCATTAAATGCTTCCGTAAAGAAGAAAGTATATTTAAAATATGACAATAATAAAAGGTTTATAAATACACTTAAAGCCAGTAAGATTCTCCTTTTATTATCATTTTGAGAACTATATATCCATTTCCCCAAATAAAAATCCACAGCTGTGCTAAATACTAACAGAAAGAAGAAAAAGCCACTGGATTTATAATAGAAAAACAAGCTCAGAATAAGTAAATAAACAGTCCTAAATGTAATCTTGTTGGACATAAACGAGTAGCCTAACAATGCAAGTGCAAAAAATCCCCAGAAAAAGAATCTTGTAAAGATCATCGGGGAAGCAGGATCGTAAGAAAATATGCTACTAATGTATTCCATCTTAATCTTTTAAATCATTTTTACCATTATTTTTTAGCAAATGAGTTTCATAGTCTCTCAGTATTGCATCAAAAAACAAACCTGCAATAAGACTGTATCCATCTCGAGTAAAATGAATTCGATCGTTATTAGCTAATTTATCTTTTTTCCACAAATTTATTGATTTTAGACCCCCCATAACTCTAAACATATTCCATACAGAACACCCATAATTTTCAGCTATTTTTAACATCCCTGAATATACTTCGTTATAATGCATATTTGAACCACCCCTGTAATAATAGAAATCATTATTTGTCGTGAAAATTATTGCACAATCAGGATTTACCTCTCTTATCATATAGAGTATTTTTGAATAATTTTTGATGTAATTATCTTCTGAAAATGCCGGTCCTGATGCGTCATTAACTCCAATTGACAAAATTGCTAAATCGGGATTTAGTAAAGTTAAATGCTGTTTAAAAGATTCTGCTTTAAGATATGAATGTGTCGATGCTCCATTAATCCCAATTCCCGTATAATTGATTCCCGGCAAAGAATTTTGAAGATATGCACCATAAAAACAGAATTTACTAAATGAAGTATCTTGTTTAACAATTTTGATCTTAACAGAATCTAGATACTCTGAAAAATAATACTCTGAGGTGCCGGAGATAAGATTTTCTATACAAGAATCCAAAAATTCTTCAGGGGAGACTGACAATAAATAGGCAGTATCTTCAACATTGTGAAAAATGCTGATTTTATTAAACTTATGTTTTTCAATATTTGCAGCAGGGGTAAACGAAATTATTATTTCAGCAACAGAATCATAAGTATATGCGGTAATTCCTGACAGACCGATTTTTTCAGAAGGTTCTTTATCAGTAATTTTACTTATCTCCCAATCTCCAGTAAAACTTGACTTATAGTAATATGGATGATTTGTTGCAGCAATACTAAACGGGAAAACCATTCCAGGAGCGCCTTCCATTCCGGGGCAAAGACTTTCAAATTTCTTTCGTAATTCCCATGACCATATTCCAGCCTGAATATGAGAACCACCCAAATGTAAAATGGATATTTGCCCGACACCATCGAAACATAATTTGTCCAATTTATCATAGAACTTTTCCATCTGAGCATTACTACCATAATTCTCCAAAAAACAGGAATCATAATTTATATATCCGTAGATGTTTGAAGAATAGGGTATTCTGTTTTCCTGAGCTACAACAAATTGCTGAGACAAAAAACAAAGGGAAAAAACCAAAGCAAAATATGTTCTATTTCTTATTTCTTTCACAATATTCGGTATATTCAAGAATGAAGGCATTATAAAACATATTTGATATAACCTGCGTTCCATAAGGAGTAAAATGTATAAAATCAGGACCTGCCATTTGTGGATTTGCATTTACCCATGCTCTCATAGAGTTTTTACCACCCATAGCAGTGTACATATCCCAATATACACCACCGGCTTTATGAGTTGCATTTCTCAATGCATTTATTATGTTTTCAAGGTTTGGATATGTAATATAATAGTCCTTTTCCTTATAAGCCATATCGCTTGGCCCGATAACAATTATACAGGCATCCGGAACAATTCGCTTGAGAAACAATATTTGATAATAAAAATGGTTTGCAAACTGTTCGGCAGACTTTTTATCAAGAATATATGGCACTGAATTTCCGCCAAATTGCAAAATAAATAAATCCACTCCTATATGAGTAAATGCTTCTGTCAATAAAGCCCCGTCAGTCGTTGTAAACACAGTACCACTGCTCCCCCTCAAAGCAATATTATCCACATAAATTCCTGCTTCATCTTCAAAAGATATTGCGTAAACATCAGGACTGTCATATCCTTCAAATTCAATAGTCAGATTATCAATATAGTTTTCTGATTTATAAGTATATACAAAGAACTCCTGTCCCGCTTTTAAAGAATCTGTCGCAAGGACAATTTCGTTAGATTTTAATGTTATTTTAACTGATGTTTTTGAATTTCCATAATATATTGAAACATTTGTATATTGAGCAGTATTTGAATATCCCACGTCAGATTTCGAAAAACTTATCCATGCCGAATATTTAGACGAAGGCTTTTTCCATAAAGAATCTGTTTCCGGAGCATAACGTGCAAATGCTATCATAGGACCAAATCTGTTGCTCTTTGAATTAGCAGTTCCATAACCAAAACCGGTGTATCTGTTCCAATTAGCCGAACTACTTTGTTGAATACTGAATTGTGAATAAACCGGAACAGGGGCACACAAACCCATTCCCATTCCACCGAATTTAGCCTGAAGTTTGCTTCTAATAAATGCACTTATCCTGTCTCCCTCTATTTGAGAATCTCCATAATGCATAATTCTAACTTTTCCCTCTGTCTCAATATCATTAAGTTTTGCAAAGAAATCATCAAGAGCAAATTCATTATTTTCAGGAAATTCCAGCGGGGTAACCAATTTTTTTATCTCTTCAATATCAATATTAGCTAGGCTATCATTAAAATCAATGTCATCGATATTGAATTGATTATTAATAATTGAATCAGTATCTACTTGATTATCTTCATCGGAGGAAAACATCTCTTCAAAAGTAGGAAAATAGAAAACCCACTGATCATTAATTCTTATACCATCCTTTGGAAATACCAACATAATTATTGCAAGAATTAAAATCACTCCCAGCACGAAATATAATACGTGTTTTGCTTTCATTTCTTTTTATAAATTTTTAATTTTTGTCCTACCTGTAATTTTGAAGGATCTGAAATATTATTCCATAACATTATATCTTCGGCTGTTGCCCACGAATATGCTAAGGCTATTTTGTATGGGGAATCCCCTGATTTAACAATATAAGTTTCAACCAGAGTAAAATTTTTAGAATCGAAAGACTTTTTTTCAGGTTCGGGTAGTTTAACATTATCGTTAAAACTCTCCTTTTTCTTGTTCTTGTCAATTGGGGCAGTTTTATTAAAACTTGCTGCCGTCCCTTTTTTTACCCAAATACTTATTACCTGACCGGCATATATTATAGTTCCACTAATGTTATTCCATTCCTGCAAATCTGAGATCTTTACTTTATATTTTTCAGCTATGCAACCCAGATTATCACCTGTTACAATACTGTATTTGATTTCTTCAAAATCATCTCCGGGACTTACACTTACATAGTTCGAATTATATCCGTAATTATAAACAGGTTCTTCAACAATTTCAATCTTATATTTTGGGAAAAATATACTATCTTTAAAATGTATAATTGAATCCTTTTGCAAGTCATATAATTCACCATAATTTAATGGAAGATAGATGGTTTTAGGCTTAAGTCTGCCATCAATGACTTTATCAACAAAAAGTTCGTTAAGATCTAGCAATTCATTCAAATCCAAATTTAAAACCCCAGCAATTTGTTCGAAGTGAATTTTATCAGTAACAACAACAGTATCAACAGTTTTGTTCGCAGTATACAATGTCTGAGTAGGATTACGAATCTCATTTTCATGCATCCACTTCAAACAAGCAATAAATGAATAAAAAACATATCTATCAGGAGAATTAATGTTTTTAACAACTTCGTTAAAATCATTTGTATTCATCATAGCTTTTCGGACAATAGCAGGACCGCATACATAAGCAGTTATTGCGTAATCCCACGTGCCAAATGATTTGTGTAGTTGATTGAGATATGACAAAGCAGCAAAAGAGCTTTTTGACATATCAAGTCTCTCATCATAATTTGAATCTGCGACAATGCCATAACGAACTGCCGGGACATACTGTAATCCCCAAAGTCCAAATGCTCCGGTTTCATTGCAGTAAAACTTATTCATTGATGAAATAACCACCGGCAAAGAGGCTAGTTCTTCAGGCATGCTTAATTCTTTACAGTAAATAAATACCTGTTTCCTGATCTCAGCCCATGCATATTTTAAGCGGCATTTTGAATTATCATTTAATGTGTTGAATCCTTTATAATAATCCAAAGAAATTTCACCCTGAGTATATTCCTCGCTTCCAATCAGAATTATATTATTTGCAATAGATAATCTACTGTCAGAATCATCATTTACAAGACAATACTCCTTATATATTTTATCATTAGAATACAATGAACAAAGATTTTTATCCAAACATTTGACAAATTGACCGGAATAAACCAGTTGCGCCGAGATATTTACAGAGCAACCAATTAAAATAATCAATATTATAAATGAATTCAATTTCATTTTTGAAATATTGTCGGCAAAGGTAAAAAAAAGATTGAAAATAAATTAAAGATTTGATGAGTGCATAATTAAATATCTAATGTAAAATTTGTATTTTTACTGCGAAAAAAACTTTCTCAAAAATTATAAATTATTAAAAATCATTTGTTATGATTACCAAAAAACAAGTTTTAAAAGCTCAGGAAGAATGGGGACAAGGAGTAGTAAAAACCGGAACACTAAAATCGAACAGAAATAAGTGTGAGCAATTTATCGGTGAATTTATCGATAAATATTATGCCTTTAATATCGGTACTATATTATTTAAACCAACAAAAGCTTCAATTGTACAATTTAGAACTGATAAGGAAGGAGCAAAATCTTATTTTATTGGTGGAAACTCAAAATACCCTGAAGACCATGGTTTTGCAATACACCCATGGACTAAGGTCAGGTTCGAGAATTCAAATATTATATTGGACGAAAATAGAGCTTTCGCGATGGGTAATTACTATTTTATGGACATGAAGGGAGAAGAAACAAAAGCTGAGTACACCTTTGGTTATAAATTAGTAAATGGAGATTTGAAAATTGATATTCATCATTCATCATTGCCATTTAATCCAAATATTTAATATTATAAAAAGGGTTTAATCTTTGTTGAAGAATTGCAAATATTTAGTTCTGTTTTAATAAAATAACCTCTAAAAAACTTACATATATGAAATTTGTTTTAAGAAAAAGTATGTGTTTATCAATAATAGGATTATTTGTAATTTCAAGCATTTATGCACAAGTCAATAACAATTCTATAGATAGTATAAACAAAATAGTAAATGAAATAAACGAGCACTCTAATTTATCTTTTGTTGTATTAGAAGAAGATGATTTTCTAGATTCTGCGTTTATAAATCAACCTGGTGAAGGATTTGGCACTCTAACTGGATTTTTTAGTAAAGAGGAAATAGTAATGATAGAGGAAGTTTACGGAATCAACACCCCTACTGATATAGCAGTAGTGACTTATTATTTTGAAAAAGGTAAACTGATATATGTTGAGGAATCAGAAAATTACAGCCCAAGTGTATTTATAAGCCCTGACGGAACAGTTGATTATAAGGATGTTTCTTATGATTTTGAAGGAAAATATTATTTTACTCAAGATTCTTTTATCGAAAAAACGAGCGGTCAACAAATACTAATCCCCAACAAAGAATCTTTTCTATCGCAATCGAAAGATGGTCAGTTACAAGCTAATGCTGCTAAATATACGGAATTATTAAAAGAAGTATTTCGGATTCAATAAGTACTTATTCACAATTTGTAGTATATTTCATTTTCATCAAAATCAAATTAAATTATTAGTTTTGTAAAAAACGATTAAAATGTACAAATATCTATTTGGTCCTGTTCCATCACGCCGACTCGGAATGTCTTTGGGGGTTGATCTTATACCCAAAAAAGTATGCTCACTTGATTGCGTATATTGTGAAGTAGGGAAAACAACAAAACTTACACTAGATAGAAAAGAATACATAAAAGCTGAACAGGTTAAAAATGAGCTCATTGATTATTTTAAGAACAATCCGGATCCTGACTTTGTAACATTTTCAGGATATGGAGAACCAGTTTTAAATATTAAAATTGGTGAAATTCTAAAATTCATTAAACAAATCAAACCTAAGATTCCGGTAGCTGTATTAACAAACGGAACATTACTTTTTGATTCAGAAGTAAGGGAATCTCTTATGCTTGCAGATGTAGTTTTACCATCTCTCGACGCAGCCAGTAAGGAAGTTTTTAATAAAATAAATCGTCCAGCTCAAAATCTAACAATAGAAAAACATATTGAAGGTTTAATAAAATTCAGTGAGGAGTTTAAGGGTAAAATATGGCTAGAAATATTTATTTTGCCGGGATACAACGATACAGAATCAGAACTGAAAAAGTTGAAAGAACTAATACTTAAAATAAGCCCATCCTCTGTTCAGTTAAATACGCTGGACCGTCCGGGAACTGTGCAAGATATACGCGGAGCAAGTCATACAGAATTAAAACATATTGTTGATTTTTGGGGGCTTGACAACGTAATAATTATCGCAGCTTCGCCAACACGAAAAAACATTAAATCATACCGAACAGATACTGAAAACGTAATACTTGAGACCATTTCCAGAAGGCCTTGCACTGTTGACGACATTTCTAAAATTCTTGGCAAGCATATTAATGAAATTAACAAATACCTTGATGTTTTGGAAGCAGATGGAAAAATCACAACAGTAAAACAAGAACGTGGCATCTTTTACCAATTAAAACAAAAATAATATGAAAAAAACTCTGTATATTATCTTCTTAATACTCTCATTATCAGGTTATTCTAACAGTTTCGACAAATATCTGATACCATTCCCGAAAAACATTAAAATTGTTGACGAAAATAATAAACCCGTTTATTGTGATGCAGAAGCTGTTGAAGTTCTCGAAATATTTACTTCAATAAAAGAATATAATTCAACAAGTAAATTAATATTGCCAAATCTGATTTATGACTTGCATTCCCTAAAAATGGGTATTGATTCGATAAATCTTCCGACACAGGCATATTATATAAAAATTGACAAGAATACAATTTCCATTCTTGGTCAGAGTGAAGCAGCAATATTTTATGCAAAACAAACCATCCTGCAGTTATTGTCATATTGTAAGACAGAGAAACAACCGATCCCATGTGTGTCAATAAAAGATTATCCTGATTTTGAACGCCGGGGATATATGCTTGATATAAGTCGTGACAAGGTTCCGACAATGGAAACATTGTATTCTTTAATTGACTTGCTGGCAAGTCTGAAAATCAATGAATTTCAGCTATATACAGAACATACTTTTGCATATAAAAATCATAAAGTGGTTTGGGAAAATTCCAGTCCGATGACTGCAGAAGAAATTCAGGAACTTGACATTTACTGTAAAGAAAGATACATAGATCTTGTTCCAAATCAGAATTCATTCGGTCACATGGAAAATTGGTTAAAGCATGATGAATATCTTGAACTTGCAGAATGCACAACAACAGTTAAAACAATTTGGGGTCCAAGTAAAAGACATAGCCTCGACCCTACCAATCCAAAGTCATTTGAATTAATGCAAGAACTTTACAATGAGCTATTACCCAATTTTACCAGCGAATATTTTAATATAGGTTGTGACGAAACAGTAGAATTAGGATTAGGGCGTTCTGCACCTCAATGCAAAAAACAAGGTAAGGGGAGAGTATATCTTGATTATCTCCTTAAACTGAATGAAGAAGTAAACAAACAAGGTAAAAAAACTCAATTCTGGGGAGATATTATAGTAAATCATCCTGAACTAATAGATGAGTTACCTAAAAACATGATTGCACTTGTCTGGGGTTATGATGACAAGTTTTCAGCCGGGAAAGATTTATCGAAATTTGTTGCTGCGGGACTTGATTTCTATGTTTGTCCCGGGACTTCGGCTTGGAATTCGCTTATAGGAAGAAATCAAAATGCATTTGAAAATCTTAAAAATGCTGCAATACAAGGGAAAAAATATTTTGCCAAAGGATATTTAATTACAAGCTGGGGAGATAACGGACACTGGCAACCTATGTCTGTAACTTATCCGGCACTGCTTCTCGGCACTGCTTATGCGTGGAATTATAATGAAAACACCTTGAAAAATCTGGAATTCTTATTAAATCATTATGTCTTTAAAGACAATGCGGGAAATACTGCCAAAGCTATACTAAAGCTTGGTTATGCAGAAACAAAAACAAATATCCCTAATGGTAACGCAAATGCTTTTCACCTGATGCTTTACAGATATAAATGGACAATGGATGGTTTTTATCAAACAAAAGAACTTAATATAGAAGGACTCGAAGAAGCAGAAAAAGAAATTATTGCTGCACTAGACATACTTAAAGATGCTAAACCTCAATCGAAGGATTCTGCGATAATAATTTCAGAGACTGAGCAAGCTGCAAATTTGGCATTACATGGTATACATCTGGGAATAGCTAGACTGTACGCCAAAGACAAATCAACTGAAAATATCCCAAAAGAAGTTAAAAAGGAACTGATAGCTGAATTAAACCCATTAATAGAAAATTACAAAAAACTCTGGATAGTACGAAACAAACCGGGGGGATTAAAAGATTCGGCAGGGAAACTCGAAAATTTGTTAAATTACTATAAAAAATAATCATGAATACTATCGAAATTGTTCCACTGTCGGAAAAAGAATTATCAAATTATAGATTACTGAAGAATATATCATTTATTGTTTATTCAGTTTTAATTATAATAGCAATAATAGTTGTTTTAGTTTTTTTTAATAAGAAGCCCTTTGTTGTTTTTGAAGTATTGTGTTTTGAATTTATATTTTTAGCTTTTGCCATTTTTGCTAATTATATTTTTACTCGTGAATACAAAGAAGGGAAAAAATATGTTTATAAAGGACCTCTCCTTGAAAAATTCTCAAGATTCAGTAATATTAGGATAGGACATGGCAACAGGATCTATTACTATTTTAAAGTTGGCGAGCACAATGTGGGCGTAAATCCTCACAATTATATGACATACGAGCAAAATGATATGATAGAAATTCATTTTAGCTTCCATTCTAAAAATTGCCTTTATATAAAGCAAATTAATGATACAGATTTAAAAGTTTCTGAGTAACATCAGTATTTTTGATAATCAGAAATGCTCGTATGTTTGGAAATAAATTAGTTTTGCGAAAATTTTAATAATGGATTTAGAGTTATCCACAATACTACTTCTCTGTCTTGCATTTTTCATAGCAGGATTTATTGACAGTATTGCCGGAGGGGGTGGGCTAATCACTTTACCATCTTTACTATTTGCCGGAGTCCCTCCACAGTTTGCACTCGGCACAAACAAACTTGCAAGTACGTTTGGTACCGGCACTGCTGTATTTAACTTTGTAAGGAGTAAAAAAGTAAACTGGAAAGTTATAGCTTTTGGAATAGCTTTTTCTCTAATAGGTTCATTCATAGGTTCAAAAACAGTTCTTGTCTTAAATCAGGAAATTGTAGGCAAAGTAATTATTTTTATGCTTCCACTTGGTGTTGTCGCAACCCTTATCCCACGTAAAGGGATAGTTTCGGGAGCAGAACTTACCAAAAGAGATTTCTATTTTAAAATTCCGATAATTTGTACAATTATAGGGTTTTACGATGGCTTTTTCGGTCCCGGAACAGGATCTTTTCTCACTCTTGCTTTCTTCTTTTTTACTAAAATGAGACTGATTGACTCAACAGCAAATGCCAAGGTTTTTAATCTTATGTCGAATGTGGGTGGTTTGACTGCTTTTATAATAGGGGGCAAAGTACTTTTTCTACTTGCTTTGCCAATCGCTATTGCAAATATGGCAGGCAATTTTCTTGGCAGTCGTCTTGCGATAAAACGTGGCGAAGGCGTTATCAGAGGCTTTCTGATATTTGCATTTATTATGTTGCTGGCAAGTCTGATCTGGAAGTATTATTTGTAGAAAAATTACTAACTTGCACAAAAAAACTTGCAAGTATTTTCTTATATAAAATGTCTTACATTTACTAAAATCCTGAATTATCTCAGATTAAAATGCTGTTTTCGTAAACTGAAAAAAATAAATCGAAACAAAGGAGCTTTTGCATTGCCACCACCATCTTTTCTGTCATTTGAGCCAACAAATTATTGTAATCTCAAATGTCCTGCTTGTCCTACGGGATCTGGCGTTTTAACCAGAGATAAAGGATTTGCCGATATTTTGCTTTTCAAAAAACTCGTTGACGAAAACAAAAATTGTCTGATTAATATTTTGCTCCATTTTCAAGGAGAACCGCTGCTTCATAAGCAAATTGGTGAAATGATTAGTTATGCACGAAAAAACAGGATTTTTACTGAGCTTTCAACAAATGCAAATAATTTACCGGACATCTTTGAGCAAATTAAACACTCCTTACCGGACAAGATTATTATTTCCCTTGACGGATTAACTCAGGAAACTTATAACAAGTATCGTGTAAATGGAGATAAAAACAAAGTATTTGATGCACTAAAATTACTTTCCCAATTGCCAAAAAAGAAAAGACCTTATGTAGAAGTTCAATTTTTGGTTTTTAGTCATAATGAGGATGAAATTCCAAAACTTAAAAAAATCAAATCACAATTTAAAATTGACAGAATCAGACTTAAAACTGCTCAAATTTATGAAAGCAGCCAAATTCCAATGTTACCAAGAAATGAGAATTATTCTCGCTATAGAATTAATGGTAATAAGTTTCAATTGAAATCTGAATTTAAAAACAGATGCAAAAGGATTGTTTTTGGTTCGGTTATAACCTGGGATGGGAAACTAATACCATGTTGCTTCGATAAAGATGCAGAATTTGTATTTGGAGATGCAAATTCGCAAACCGTAAATGAAATTCGTAACTCTGAAAAGTGTAAACAATTTATAAAAACTGTATTTTCGCAACGTAAAAGTATTGAAATGTGTAGGAATTGTACAGAAATTTAATTAATGATGAATTATAACATTTTGCATGGAGCATGGAGCATAGGGCATGGAGCAGACTCACCTTGCTCCTTGCCCCATGCCCCATTCCTAAAGTCACTTTTTCAATCTAATTACTGCAACCAAAGTTTGCTAAATTTAAAGGTTTTCAATTATGTTTGAAGTTTTTTTGGGCATAGGAGGGAATTTGGGCGACAGGTTTAATAACATCAAAACTGCAATTAAATTGATATCGAGAAAAATTGCTGTACCCGAAAAAATATCTTCAGTATATATATCTGAACCATGGGGATTTAAACACAAAAAATATTTTACAAATGCAGTCTTGATGTTAAAGACAGAAATGTCTGCTGATGAGGTTTTTAATATTATTACTGGAATTGAAACTGAAATGAAAAGACAAAGAACCGGGACAGGTTATGAGGGACGTACAATGGATATTGATATTTTGTTCTATGGAAAAGAAATTATCAAAACAGATAATCTGACAATTCCACACCCTAAAATACAAGAACGTCTTTTTGTTCTAATGCCAATGTCTGAAATTGCAAAGGATTTTATACATCCTATTATGAAAAAAAACATTTTGGAATTATTGAAAAATTGTCCGGATACCGGTAAAATTCGAATTTTGTATTTATAAATAAAACACAACAATGAATCACGAACAATATATGAGAATGGCTCTTCTAGAAGCACAAAAAGCGATGGAAAAGGACGAAGTGCCAATAGGTGCAGTAATAGTTTGTCACAACAAAATCATTGCACGCGGACATAATCAGACCGAAATGCTTAAAGATGTTACTGCACATGCCGAAATAATTGCGATAACGGCTGCTTCAAATTATCTGGGGGCTAAATATCTGACAGACTGTACGATTTATGTAACTTTAGAACCTTGCGTTATGTGTGCCGGAGCACTTTCTTGGGCACAAATTTCAAATGTGGTTTTTGGTGCTTATGACGAAAAGCACGGCTTTACTAATACTGATCCTCGTATTTTACACCCAAAAACTACACTGACTGGAGGTGTGCTTGCAGAGGAATGTGGGGAATTACTGAAAGATTTCTTTGGGAAGAAAAGAAAGTGAAAGTTCGAAGTGCGGCACTTCGACTTCGCTCAGTGACCTCACAGTGCGGAGTGATTTGATAAGTGCAGCCTAATCGTTTAGGGTTCTACCAATTAGTCTATTCAACATAGTACTCTTGCGGAATTGTACCATTTATCATTTTCGCATCCTTCTCAATAGTTTGCAATCCGATTTCAGCTCTTCGTTTGTTAAGATTTTTAAAATCTTCCACTGGCATCAGTATCGTTGCTCTTTTACCTTCAGAATTTAATTCGGCTGAGAATTGAGTACCGAACAATTGTAATTTTTCGTTTTGAACTAACCAACGATCTGTTATCCATGCAAAGTGTTCAGGTAAATAATCGCCTTCATTAAAAGCTTTTTTGACCATTAAATAGTGTTTTTCTTCAGTTACAGGATACATAATATCAAATGCAAACCAAGTTGCTTCTATACCAACAGTTGATGGAGTGGGGAATCCATATTTGCGGACCAATATATCAAAGTCTTTTCTGATTTTTTCTTGTTTTTTTCTGATTTGAATTGGCTTTGGTTTTTCATGTCTTATGCAAATCAGGTCTGTATGTACGTATAAAAAATCTTCGGTTCCCAGTTTAAATAACTCATAAGCATACTCTTTATTTGCATTAGAATCAAGATTATTGACGAATTTTTCTTCTATTTTGTTAGAAATTCTCGACCACTCATTTTTATCTTTTCTTAATATTTCTAAATCTTCATCAATAAAAACGTAACGATAATCTTTATTTGAATTATCAATATACTTGTTAAGATAGTAAAAAGCAGAATCTGGCATTTCGAGCATAGCATAGCATTTAGCAACGATATATAAATTGTGTCCTGATAGGTCATTTCTCTGCTCCATCTCGGACAAGTGAAATGTTATAGCCTTTTTATATTCTGCTGCATTATATAAACTATCTTTTGTCAACATACAGTAATAAGCTTCCCCCGAATAGTGCAAAATTCCCGATTGAGAAAATAGAATTCTTGGAAAAGAAAATGTCATTAAGAAAATCGTAATCAAATAAAAAAATGCCTTCATAAAATATTGTTTTGTCTTTTGCAAATTTATTAGAATTAACGAAAGTTTTAAAGAAATATTTCATGTTCCACCTCTCAAATATCCAACGCCCAACGCCAAGTATTCTAGGCACTTTAGACACTCTAGGCACTCTAAGTACTTTTTTCCCATTGTTAATAAACTTTTTCATTTTTTTATGGTTTAACCAATTGTGAAAATTATATTTGTCTATTCATAAATTGATTAAAATATGAGCAAACTAGAGATAGGTTCTAAAGCGCCTGATTTTAAAGGAAAAAATCAGAATGGTAAAGAAATTACACTCTCAGATTTTGCAGGGGAAAACCTCATATTATACTTCTATCCCAAGGATTCTACTCCGGGTTGTACTACCGAAGCCTGCGATTTGAGAGATAATTATGATATGTGGCTGTCAAAAGGCTATGAAGTCATTGGAGTAAGTCCGGATTCGGAGAAATCTCATCAGAAATTTAAAGAAAAATATAATCTCCCTTTCGATCTTATTTGCGATACAGAAAAAGAAATATTAATCTCTTACGAAGCTTGGGGAGAAAAATCCATGTATGGTAAAAAATATATGGGAGTTTTACGAAAAACTTTCGTAATCAACAGTAAAGGAATAATAGAAAATATATTTGAAAAGGTAGATACTAAAGCACATTCACAGCAAATATTAAAAGAAACAAAATAAATTTAAAATTATGGCAAATACACCTGAAGATATCAGAAAAGAGAAAATGAAAGCCGTTCAGTTGGCAATGGGTAAAATAGAAAAAGACTATGGCAAAGGTTCAATTATGATGCTTGGCTCACAGCCGATAGAAAACATCCCTGTCATAAAATCCGGTTCAATAGGTCTTGATGTTGCTCTCGGAGTAGGTGGTTACCCACGTGGCAGAGTTGTTGAAATATACGGACCCGAGTCCTCAGGTAAAACGACTTTGGCTATTCATGCAATTGCTGAAGCACAAAAAGCAGGTGGGATAGCTGCAATAATTGATGCTGAACACGCCTTCGATAGAGCTTATGCAGAGAAATTAGGTGTAGATGTTGAAAATTTAATTATTTCCCAACCGGACAATGGCGAACAGGCTCTGGAAATTACCGACAATCTTATTCGCTCCGGTGCAATTGATATTATTGTTATTGATTCTGTTGCCGCATTAACACCACGTGCTGAGATAGAAGGCGAAATGGGAGATTCAAAAATGGGACTTCAGGCTAGACTTATGTCACAAGCTTTAAGAAAACTGACCGGAAACATCAGTAAAACTCAGACTTGCTGCATATTTATCAACCAATTACGTGAAAAAATCGGTGTAATGTTCGGTAATCCGGAAACCACCACAGGTGGAAATGCTCTTAAGTTTTATGCTTCTATTCGTCTCGATATAAGACGTACCGGACAAATAAAAGAGAGTGAAGATATTACAGGAAACAGAACAAAAGTTAAAGTTGTTAAAAATAAAGTTGCTCCACCTTTCCGTAAAGCCGAATTTGACATTCTGTATGGTGAAGGGATTAGCAAAATGGGGGAAATTATAGATCTAGGAGTTGACTTTGAGATTATTAAAAAGAGCGGTTCATGGTTCAGTTATAACGACACTAAACTTGGACAGGGCAGAGACGCTGTAAAAACAATATTAAATGATAACCCTGAACTAATGGCCGAAGTTGAAAAAAAGATTATTGAAAAACTTAAATAAGAAATGCTAAGAAATATTTTTATTCTTCTTATATCTATCGTTATATTTTCTTTAACATCTTGTAATAATAGGAACAATAATTCTGTTAACGATGATGTGTTGAACGATACTACTTTAACAATAGATAAGCTAAATAAGCTGATACGGCAAAATCCAAAAAATGCCGATTTATTTATTAAACGATCGGAATTGCATCTTGAAACAAAGAATGTAGAAGAAGCAATTAATGATCTTGAAATAGCTCTTAAAGTTGACACACTTCGTCAGGAAGTCTATATTAAATTGTCTGACTTGTATTTATCTGATGGAAAATCTGAAAAAGCTAAAAATATTCTGACTTTGTGTCTTCACAGATTTCCTTTCAATGTTGAAGCTAGGGTAGGTATAGCAAAACTATACTTATATGTGCAGATGTATTCCGAAGCAATGAAAGAAATTTTAAATCTTGAAGCCAATGACCTTCAAAATGCTGACTCATATTTTGTTAAAGCATTAATCCTGAACGAAACCGAAATGTTTGATGATGCAATTAAGGCACTTAAGAAAGCTATTGAATATAATCCTGACCATTGGGAGGCATACAATTTATTAGGAATAATATACGAAAGGCTGGATAATCCTTTGGCAATGGAATATTTTAAAACGGCAGTAAGATTATTTCCGGAAAATAGCGAAATAAGATTTAATGCAGGTTATGTTTTACAGCAATTTGGAGAGATTGAAAAAGCAATTGATGAATACAATAAAGTTATAGAGCTTGATTCAATGTATTATCAGGCATATTTTAATCTTGGTTATTTGTTTGTAAATGATGTGAAAGATTATAAAAAGTCTCTTGAATATTTTTCTGCAGCTATAAAGTGCGATTCAAGTGCTTACAAAGCTTTTTACAACAGGGGTTACACTTACGAGTTGATGGGGAATTATAAACTTGCAGAAGCTGATTACAGAACAGCTCTTAAAATTATGCCTAATTATGATCCTGCCGTTGAAGGATTGAATCTTGTAATTGATAAAATGAGAAAATAAAATTTACTATTATGAAAAAGAACTGGACATTGCTACTTATCGTTTTATTATTTGTTTTTTCTTGTGGTCCAAAAGCAGAAAAAAAGGCTTTTGATCCCGGATATTTTCCTGAAAATCAATTGACTGAAGAAGAAATCAAAAACGGTATCCTCACACCTGAAATTCTCTGGAAATTCGGAAGAGTAAGTGATCCTCAAATAAGTCCTGATGGAAAACATATTGCATATAATGTAACAAAATACAATATTGAAGAAAATAAAGGTTATACACATATTTTTATTGTGCCGGCAGAAGGCGGAGAGCCGATCAGAATAACTGGTGGCGAATTCTCATGTATTAATCCAAGATGGATTGATGATGGAAAGAAAATTGCATTTCTGTCGACAGAAACTGATACCGTTCAGTTTTGGACTGTCAATGTAGATGGATCAGAAAAAACAAAAATATCAGATCTCGCAACAAGTGTAAATGTTTTTAAAATTTCTCCTACAGGCGACAAGGTTTTATTTCTATCTGATGTTAAACTTGACGATACGCCTCAAAATGTTTATCCAGACCTGCCTAAGACTAATGTAATTATTGCCGATGATCTTATGTATCGTCACTGGAACGGATGGCACGACTATATGTATTCGCATATTTTTGTTGCAGATTTTGATGGCAAATCTGTTACAAATCCATTGGATATTATGAAAAATGAGAAGTTTGATAGCCCTCTCAGCCCCTATTTCGACGATGCAGAAATTATCTGGAGCCCTGACGGAAAAATGATAGCTTACACTTGTAAAAAAATGAGCGGCAAAGACTATGCTCTTAGTACAGATTCAGATATTTACCTTTATACTTTGGATGATAAATCCACGAAAAACATTTCGGAAGGAATGACTGGCTACGATAAATATCCCGTATTTGGACCCGATTCAAAAAAACTTTCATGGCTTAGCATGGAAACTCCAGGTTACGAATCTGATAAAAGCCGATTATTCATTATTGATTTAGAAACAGGTGCAAAAGACTATGTAACAGAAGGTTTCGACTATAATGTATCAAATGTAGTTTGGCCAACCGAAAACAACAATGACAATACAATCTACTTCATATCAGAAATAAATGCAACTCAACAAATATTCAGCATAAATGTAAAAACTCGAGAAGTAAGACAGATTACCGAAGGTCCACACGATTACACTAGTCTAACATACAACGACGGTTCATTTATTGCTCAGAAAATGTCGATGTCGATGGCTACTGAGATTTTTGCAGTGAAGAAAGACGGCACTGAACGACAGATTACATTTACTAATAAAAAGATTTATGACAATATCGAATTTGGTAAAGTAATCGAAAAATGGGTAACAACAACTGACGACAAACAAATGTTAGTATGGATTATCCTACCTCCAAAATTTGATGCTACAAAGAAATATCCTGCAATTCTATATTGTCAAGGTGGTCCACAAAGTGCTGTATCTCAATTCTTCTCTTACAGATGGAATTTCCAGATGATGGTAGCAAACGGTTATGTTGTAATAGCACCAAATCGCCGTGGTTTACCGGGATTTGGCACAGAATGGAATGCTCAGATATCAGGCGATTACGGTGGACAAAACATGGAAGATTATATTTCGGCTGTTGAAGCCTTTAAAAACGAATCTTATATTGACGGAGAAAGAATTGGTGCGGTTGGAGCAAGTTATGGTGGATTTTCTGTTTACTGGCTTGCCGGTCATAATGAGAACAAACTGTTTAAAGCTTTTATAGCACATTGTGGAATGTTTAATTTAGAATCGCAATATGCTGCAACTGAAGAAATGTTCTTTGTCAATCACGATTTAGGCGGCCCTTATTGGGATAAGAGTAATAAAGTTGCTCAGAATTCTTATGCAAATTCTCCCCATAATTTTATTCAAAACTGGAATACTCCAATTTTAATAATTTCTGGAGGGTATGATTTCCGCATTCCATATACCGAAAGCCTTCAAGCATACAACGCAGCTCAACTTATGGGTGTAGAAAGCAAATTATTGATTTTCCCTGAAGAAACTCATTTTGTATTAAAACCACAAAATAGTATTCTTTGGCAACGGGAATTTAAAGCTTGGCTTGATAAATATCTGAAATAGAAATGTCCAGAGATAGACTTTCTATAAAATTCTATTTCCGTTTATAGATAGGTAAATTTAGTCTATAAAATATTTGAGGATTTGACTTAATTCAAAAAAAAAGACTGTCCTCTGAATGAGAACAGTCTTTAATTTAAATCTTTTTGACTATTCCGGGTGTATTGCTTCAACAGGACATACATCTGCGCAAGCACCACAATCTGTGCACATATCAGGATCAATTTTATAAATATCACCTTCAGAAATTGCCCCTACCGGACATTCGACAATACATGTACCGCATGCAGTACAATCATCACCAATTTTGTAAGCCATTTTCTTATAATTTAAATTAATAATAGTAAAATTACTTTTACAAACTTATATTACATTTCTTTAACCAAAAAGCAATTATTCGCTTTTTTTCAAACATCACCCCTATTTATAATCATTCTAATTAAACGTTATAAAAAAAAACGTCTCTTCCAGACGTTTTTACAAGTATAGGTTAAACTAGAAATATTTTGCTCTAAAATCTGAGATCTCTGCTTTCTTTTCTATTGCACCAAATATTTTATATGTTTGCGAAGCATAATTCCTCATACTACTTAGCTGCTCGGAAGAGAAATCTGTTTTTTCAGGAGCTTTCACCGAATTAAAAACTTTTACAATAAATACTCCACTATTTCCTTTGATAGGTTTAGACACTGTATTTAGTGATATCGTTGAAATGATCCCGTTAACATTAGGTTCAATACCTAAACCGGGCAAAGAAAGTGAGCTGAAACTGATATTAGTTAATGTATCTACATTCAGTTCATATTTCTCTGCAATTTTATTCAGGTCAGATTTTGCATTAAGTTCTTTATTAAAATCTGCCATAATCATATCAGCTTTCTTGTTATTTAATATGGTAGGCTCAATTAAAACTTTAACATCCTCCAGCGGTAAAACTCCTTTTTCTCTTATAGCTGAAACTTTTGCCACTATATACTTGTCAGGGAAGTTGAAAACTGTTGAGACATCACCTTTTTTAGTATTTTCATCATAAAGCCATATTACTATGTTTCTAGCATTTTCGATTCCGCTGATTTTGTTATCAAGGTCAGAGAGTTTGTTTGCAATTCTCTTAACATAATTATTCTTTACTATTGCATCATCAAATTTCTTTGCAGTAGTATTGTCAGCAGCAAAAGTGCTTGCAAGAGAGAAATAGTAATTAGATGTACGATCGGAAGAATGTATTTCTTTATTTAATATTGCAAGTTTAATTTTTCTCAAAGGTTTAGTTTGGTCTGTTATTTTTATCAGATGTACTCCGATTTGAGACTCAACAATGACCATATCTCCCTTCTTGTTTGAAAAACATGCATCATTGAATTCTTTGACTGTTTTTCCTTCTGTCAGCCAACCAAGATCGCCCCCACTATTTTTTGATCCAGGATCTTCCGAATTCATAACTGCTAAAATTGCAAATTCTTCACCATCCTCAACCATCTTCATTAAACTGTCCGCTTTTACACGACATTGTTCAATACTGACAGAATCATTTGGAACAAGTAAAATATGACTTGCCATTACAGAGTCGGGACGCTGTGCAACTTCCACAATTCTGGCAAAATAGAATAAATTACCATCTTGTATAATTTCTGAAGTTGCGCCTTCTTCCAAATCAAAAAAGTTCTCTGTCAATCCCGATGGAAGCTCTTCGTTTTTGCCAATAAACACATCCATTGTTCTGTGCTCAGTATATCTGTTTGCAAATTCAAGGTGACCTTCTTCTAAAGCATTGAATTCATCGTAGAGCTCCTCAATTTTGTTTAGAGTAGCCAATGTGTCTTCTGCTGAGGGAATAATGCTGAATACAACATATTCAATATCTCTGCTGGCTTTTTGTTCGATAAACATATACTGATGCTCATCGTAATATTTTTGGTAATCTGATTCAGATATTTTAATTTGTTCGTCTGGAATTGTCTTGTAAGGTTTAAATACAAATTCGAAATCATATAAATCATTTTTTTCTTTATATTCCATTTCTGCCATTTTTTTAGGTGTATAAAAACCTTTACCTACCATATTGTTATATTTGGTACTAATTCTATCTTTTTTAATTATTTGTTTCCAATATTCAGAAATGATATGATAATTAGGATCATCATCTGCCGTATCAAAGAACCTTCTGATTGATGCGGTATCAACTTGTCCGGTTTGCTGATTTGTAAAATTCTGAAGAATTATATAATGTATATTTGCTCCATACAACATATCTTTCATCTCTTCTTCGCTTACCGATAAACCTACTTCTTCATAATATGGTTCCATTAGATATTTTTGCATAATATCATTCCATGCTTGCTCACGTATTTGCTCATCTTCACTCGCTTCAAGATTTTCTTTACGTTGGGCTACCTTTAAGAAATCACTATGAGTCTTATAAAACTCCATGAACTCTTTGTAATCTACCTCTTCACCATTGATCTCGGCTATATCTGTACTATTTTTATTAAATAAACCCTGAAAAGTAGAAGGGTCTATGATAAATAAAAACAATGCAACACCTACAAAGATTATTACTAATACTCCTGCCCTGTTTCTGATCTTTTGTAATACCGCCATTACTATAAATTTTAAATCAAATACTTACTAATATTTCTCTAAATAAATTTAGGCTGCGAAGATAATAAATAAATATTATTTCTAAACAACGAAATTAAAATAATTAAATAGTATTTTTACAGCCTTAAAAATTAACGATGTTAAGTCTTATTTTAGACATAGGAAATACAAATGTGAAACTGTATTTTTTTTCTAATGGCCAAATCTATGAAAAATCTTTATTTACAACTGATACAGAGGTTTTAGATTTCTTAAAAATCAATCCCAACTCAAATAGAATATCTTTGTGTATGATTTCCAAAGTTAGAGAAATTTCTGATATGCTTTTAGATTATCTCAACAGTAAGTTCATCGTAAAAATCCTTGATACAAAATTAAAACTACCATTTGAAATGCGATATAAGACTCCGGAAACTTTAGGTCAGGACAGAATCGCTGCTGTTGCCGGGGCTTCTTTATTGTATCCGGGGGCAAATGCTTTGATAATTGATGCAGGAACAGCTATTACATACGATTTTCTATTTGAGGGGAATGTTTATTATGGTGGCACTATAAGTCCCGGAGTTGGTATAAGATTTAAGGCTCTAAATACTTTTACAAATAAACTTCCGTTATTAGATATTGATATGAATAATAAAGAGATTTTCGGACAAACTACTAACGATGCTATTATTATAGGTGTTCAGAACGGAGTTTTACTTGAAGTCAATGGAGTTATTAAATCATATCAAAGAAAATATAAAGATTTAGTGGTCATTTTTACTGGCGGATATAGCTTTTTCTTTGAAAAGTTGATAAAAAATCGCATATTTGCAGCGCCGGATTTAACAGCTATCGGCTTAAATAAAATATTAGAATTAAATGTTTAAAAAAATAATTTTATTTTCAACCATTATTTTGGTTTCAGCGACCATTTTTGCACAGGGACGCGTTGGTTCTCCATATACAAGATACGGCATTGGTGACATCTATAATTGTACTTCAGTCCGAAATTTAGCTCTGGGAGGGTTGAGTTATACTTTACCATATAACAATGATCTCAATTTTATAAATCCTGCCAGAACAGGTAATATTGATACACTGACATTTATTTTTGATTTTGGCCTTAATGGTGGATTAAGAAAATACAGTATTCTGGAACCGAAATCAAATCATACAAAATCCGATTTTCAATTGACTCATTTGATGTTTGGTTTTTCTGTTTTTAAATGGTGGAAAAGTAGTGTCGGACTATTACCTTTTAGCAATGTAGGCTATCTTATCAGAGCAAATGATACGCTGCTAAATGTTGATAAAGATTATTTATATTCAGGATATGGTGGTATAAACAGAGTCGTCCTTAACAACTCTTTTTCCCCTTTAAAAAACTTATCCATAGGCTTTAATGTTTCATATCTTTTTGGTAAGATTTATCAGTCAAATGCAATTGACTTCAATGATGACAGCGGAGCATTCTTAAATGTTGTAGAGCAAAACGGAATAAAAATAAATGATCTTACTTTTGAGGGAGGTGTAAATTACACTATTAATCTTAATTCTAAAAACTCATGTGTTTTAGGTTTTGTTTATGGTCATAATTCTAATCTAAACAGTCAAAGAAATACAATAGTATACAATACCCTTAGTACCGGTAGTTCAGAAGTTGTTGATACTATTTATCAATCGGACAAGGAAAAAGGGACAATCGGATTACCAAGAAAGACAGGGTTTGGGGTAGGCTATAATTACAATAATAGTTTTTTTATGGGAATTGATTATACGATAAATAACTGGCAGGATTCGAAATTCTATGGTATCTCGGACAGTCTAAGCAATGGCATGGACTTATCATTTGGCATCGAATATAAACCTAATGGTTTTAATGAAACATCATACAATAAATTTTGGGATGGAGTAAGCTATAGAGGAGGATTACATTATAATAATACATACTTCAAGTTGGCTTCAGGGGAGACTCTAATTTCAGACTTTGGCATAAGTTTTGGTTTAGGGTTGCCAATGAAACGTTCTAAGACATCATATAATTTCTCTGTACAACTTGGGCAGAGAGGGACTCTTGAGAATAATCTAATTAAAGAAAATTATATTATTTTTGGACTTAGTTTTAATGTCGCAGATATGTGGTTTGTAAAAAGTAAATATGATTAAAATATAAAATTATGAGAACAAAGATTTATTTACCTTTAGTGTTGGGATTGTTTGTGAGCTTAAATGTTCTGGCTCAGGATGAAAAATATGGTGAAGATCCTGAATCCTGTAGGATCAATTTGTCAACTTATACCGAATTCTTCAATCAAAAGAATTTCAAAGACGCTATGCCTGCATGGAGATGGTGTTTTATTAACTGCCCCGAAGCCACAAAAAATATTTATATTCATGGAACAACTATTATTGAATATTATATCGGTATTCAAACAGATTCTCTGATGAGAGAGGCTTATATAGATACTTTGATGATGGTTTATGATAACAGAATTAAATATTTTGATCAAAAACCTATGGTTTTGGGCAGAAAAGGAGCATCAATATTAAAATACAGACCTGCCTTGGTTAAAGAAGCTTATGACGTGTTCACCGAATCCTTTAGTCTAGGAGGAAACGAAAGTGAATATTTTGTACTTGGCTTTTATATGAATACCACTACTATTCTATATTCAAGCGAAGTTATTACAAAAGAGGATGTAGTCGAAAATTATTCTAAGATCAGCGATGTTCTTAATTATCAAATTAGCAATGCTTCTGATGATGGGAAACGTGAAAAAATTGTTGAAGCGGCCAAATCAGTTGAAGATATGTTTGTAAACAGTGGGGCTGCCGATTGCGGTGCTATTATTAATCTTTTTGGTCCAAAATTTCTGGCTGATCCGGAAAATATTGAACAAGCAAAGAAAATCCTCTATTTACTAGATAGAGGGAATAGTGATGAATGCAAACTTTCGGATCTTTATATGAATGCTGCTGTTGCAGTTTTCAATGTTGAAAAATCGGCTTCTTCTGCTCATCAGATTGCTCAGGGATATTTTAAAAGAGGTGATAATGAAAACGCCGAAAAGTATTATAATGAAGCAATAGCACTTGAAACAGACCTATTAAAAAAAGCTGATATGTTTTATGAATTGGGACTACTGTATTATGGTAATTTTAAAAATTTTGCTAAATCAAGACAGGCCGCCCGTAGCTGTATTGCCAATAATCCAAATCATGGTAAGGCTTATATATTGATTGGAAGATGTTATGCGGCAGGTGGTTCTTGTGGAGAAACACTTGTGGAGAAAAAAAGTATATATTGGGTAATTGTTGATCAATTTGTTAAAGCAAAAAGTGTTACTGATGATCCTGACGTAATACAAGAAGCAAATGAACTTATAGGAAGATATTCAGCCAGTTTCCCATCACAAGAAGAAATATTCTGGGAAAATCTTGTTGAAGGACAATCAATTACGGTTGGATGCTGGATTGGTGAAACAACAACTATAAGGTGTATTAAATAGTGGATTTCGTTTCTAAAAAATATCTAAAAATATTCATCGTGCTGATATTATTTATCAGCACGTTTGTTTGTTGTAAAAATGATATAGAAACCGTAAACAAAATTGCTGAAATCAATAAGCTGCCATCTTTTGTAGTAACCAATCTGGAAACATGTTTTAGTGATTCCGGCATTATAAAGATAAAGATTTATGCTCCTGAACTTGTAAGGTATGAAAAAGCTGAAATACAATATGATGAATATCCCCAAGGAATAAATGTTGAGTTTTTTAATTGGAATATGGAAGTAATCGGGACATTGAAATGTAATTATGCCAAATATCTGATAGCTGATGAAATCTGGGAAGCTAAATCAGATGTGGAAGTCAACAGTCTCGAAAAAGAAGAAAAGATCAATACTGAATTATTATATTGGGATATGAAAAAAGAGATTATCTATTCAGATAAATTCGTGAGAATAACAACTGCTGATGAGATTCTTTTTGGTGAAGGCTTTGAATCAAATCAGGAGTTTACAAAATGGAAAATTCTTAAACCAACAGGTACAATAAAGATAAAAGATGAATAAGACTAAATTCAAATTTACTATTTTGATAGAATATGCCTGGATTTTGATGGCGGTATTCTGTTTGATTATCGGAATTTATTACCACAGCAAAATCGGTCTGAATAATGTATGGCTTATTTATGCATTAAGTGTAGTAAGTATAGGCATGTTTGGAGTGAGAAGAATTCAAAGAAAAAATCTTGAAAAAAGAAACAGAAGAAATTCAAATTAATGAATTGGATATTTTTAATCATTGTTATTTTATTTTCCGCGTTTTTTTCGGGGATGGAAATAGCTTTTGTTGCTTCTAACAAGCTCCGGCTTGAGTTGGCATCTAAAGAAACCGGAATAAGTTCAAAGATTTTAGCCATGTTTAATAATAATCCTTCAAGATATATTTCTGCTATGCTCATTGGTAATAATGTGGTTTTGGTTATTTATGGTATAATAATGGCTAACATTCTGGAAAACCCCTTAAGTCAACATATTACTAATGAGTTTTATGTATTATTATTACAAACAATCATTTCGACATTGATAATATTGTTGTTTGGCGAATTTGTCCCTAAAACATTATTCAGAGCAGTGAGTAATTCTGCTTTAAAGACATTCTCTATTCCTCTGGTAGTTTTCTATTACTTGTTTTATCCAATTGCATCAGCAACAGTTTGGTTTTCATCTAAAGCTATCAGGATAATCTCGAAGACAGGTGTTGATTACACAATACAGGAAAGAGTCTTTAGCAAACTTGATATTGAGGATATTATTGAAAAAAGCAAATCAGAGAATAAGCAATCGAAATCATCACAGGAACTCCGTATTTTCCAAAATGCCATGGATTTTTCGACAATCAAATTAAGAGAATGCATAATTCCAAGAAATGATATTATTGCAGTATCTGTAAATACTGAAATTGCAGGATTAAGAGAAAAATTCATCGAGTCCGGACATTCAAATATCCTTGTTTATAAAGACAATATTGATCAGATTGAAGCTTATGTAAATGTTAAGGATATTTTTAAAAACCCTCAGAAACTACGCAGTATTATGCGACAGGTTCTGATTGTTCCTGAAACTATGTCAGCAAAGAAGCTTTTCGAAAATCTGGTTAAAGAAAACAAAAGTCTTGCAGTGGTTGTGGACGAATTTGGAAGTACAAGCGGTATGGTCACTATTGAAGATATTCTTGAAGAGATTTTTGGTGAATTCGAAGACGAACACGATGCGCCCGAAATGGGAGTTGTTATTACAAATGAAGGAAATTTTATTTTGTCAGGTCGTCAAGAGATTGATGTATTTAATGATGAATATGGTTTTGAACTCTCCGAATCTGATGAATATGAGACCATTGCAGGATATATTTTATTTCATACAGGGGTCTTTCCAAAAGAGGGAAGCATATTGACAATCAATGACAATGGTAAAACATTTAAGTTCAAAATAATTAAGCTGCAAGATACAAGAATTGAAAAACTGATGCTTTTTGATATTTAGTTTAGGTTTTTCATTTTTTTAGTTGTGTTGTTTTTTTACACTATCATTTTTTTTACTTTTGTCAATAAAACAATAACTATGATTAATGAGAGCATCCTTCAGACAATTGGGGAAACCCCTATAATTGAAATTAACAATTTAAATCCAAATCCAAATACATCCATTTTTGTTAAAGTAGAAGGTCGTAATCCAACAGGAAGTATAAAAGACAGAATAGCACTGAAAATTCTTGAACTTGCCGAAGCAGGAGGGCAACTTACAAAGGACAAAACAATAATTGAAGCAACTTCGGGGAATACAGGTATTTCTTTAGCCATGATTGGTGCAATTAAAGGGTATAAGGTTGAAATTGTCATGAGTGAAGCTGTTTCGGTTGAACGCATTAAAATGATTGAAGCATTTGGAGCAAAAGTAGTTTTAACCGATGCTAAATATGGAACAGACGGAGCTATTCGTAAAGTTCGTAAAATTGTTGAAGAAAATCCGGTGAAGTACTTTATGACAGATCAGTTCTCAAACAAATATAATGGAGTCGCACATTACAAAACCACAGGTGAGGAAATATGGAAACAAACAAACGGTAGAATTGATTATTTCGTATCTGCAATAGGAACTTCAGGTACTATAATGGGAGTGGGTAAAGTATTAAAGGAATACAATCCCAACATTCAAATCGTTTGTGCCGAACCTGTAGAAGGACATTATATACAAGGATTAAAAAATATGAGCGAAGCTATCATACCAGCTATATATGATCCAGATAAAATTGATATAAAAATAATGGTTAACACAGAGGATGCTTTTGCCATGACCAGGAGAATTGTAAAAGAAGAAGGAATATTTTGTGGAATGAGTAGCGGAGCGGCTATGTATGCAGCAGTAGAAATTGCAAAAAGCATAAATTCGGGAAGAATTGTGACGATTTTCCCTGATCGTGGTGAAAAATATTTAAGTACTGATTTGTTTAAAAGCGAGGAAAAGAAAACTTTATAAACAAATAAAACCCATCTTAATTAGGTGGGTTTTTCATTTGCGGAGAGACAGGGATTCGAACCCTGGGTCCGCGGAAAGCGGACAACGGTTTTCGAGACCGCCCCGATCGACCACTCCGGCATCTCTCCATCAATTATCTAATATTGTTTTAAAGAACTTTAAAGTTTTTAGAAAGCACAAAAATAATAAATTTATCATTGCTTGGTAGGAAATTGATTTTATAGATTAAAACTTTTGTGAAGAAGGAATACAAACTCGCACAGCTCGTTTGTTTTCTCAGAGATGAACTATTATAATGAGAAGACAAACTCGCACAGCTCGTTTGCCTTCTCAGAGATGAATGTTTTTACTGGGATTACAAACTCGCTTCGCTCGTTTGTGATCCCAAAGGGGAGGTAAGCATCCAAAACCAAATTTTGCTTTGCAAAATTTATTTGTGTTAATACCAAAATTTCATCTGAAAGCGAGCTTTCATAAAATTTTGGTATTAAAACAAATCCCCACTATCGCGGGGATTTGTTTTGGATGCGGAGAGAGGGGGATTCGAACCCCCGGTACCGATTTCTCAGTACGTCAGTTTAGCAAACTGGTGGTTTCAGCCACTCACCCACCTCTCCATGTGGTAAATGAGAATGCAAAAATACAAATTCTATTTTTATCTCAAAATAAAATATTGCTAAAACAAGAAATATTTTACCTCATATCAATTATTTCAGCTTCAGGATAAAGACTATTGCTAAATTTAATTTCAGAATCCGGAATTGAAGGATTCTCTGTAAATTTGGAAATCTCAATTAAATAACTCACGCCGTCTTTACCAACATATCTGGCACTATATATCTGTTTTTTGGTTTTATCAATTTTTACAGTAATCTTACTATACTTTTTATTTTCAATAACTTTAGGAATTAGGTCTATCTCAACCAATGGACGATTCTTCTCAAATTTATCGGCTATATATTTAACCTTAAAATTATTTTTATAATCTTTGAGCAAAGACTGAGGATTTATCATTATATTCTGGTTGTCTTCGTTGTTAGTAATGTTTACTTCTTCAGCATCTTTCAGATATGTCCAGTTTGTTTTTCCATCTGAATGTACTATTTGCCCCATTATGTCAAGTTTGTAATAACCTGATTTATAACTAGCGCTACCAACATGTGTTTCTCTTTTTGCATTATGAAGATTTTCGACAAACATCGTAAATTCAATTTTAAGACTTGAGTAATTCTCAGCTTTTGCTGATACCTCATCCAATAATGTTGTTGCTGCTGCATCGTTCTGACTAAAACCTGTAAATGATAAAATCAACAGGCAAATAATTAAAAGATTCTGTTTCATTTTTTATAATTTATTTATTTGAGTTCAGACTATTCAAATACTGTTCCAAAGATACTTCGTCAGGATAAAATACCTGCCGAGCTTTACTCCCTTCGTAAGGACCGACTATCCCGGCTGCCTCAAGTTGGTCAATGATTCTTCCAGCACGATTATAACCAATGCTCATTTTACGTTGTATAAGGGATGTAGAACCTTGCTGATGTCGTACAACAATACGAGCTGCTTCTTCAAAAAATTCATCCTTCTCATTTGGATCCAGATTTCCTCCGCCTGTTTCGGGCATTTCAGGTTCAGGCAATTCCAAAGCATGTGGATATCCCTGCTGCGAACTTATATGATCAACGAGATGTTCTACTTCAGGCGTATCAATAAATGCACATTGTAAACGTATTATTTTACCGGTTTCTGAAATTAACATATCTCCCCTGCCTATAAGCTGATTTGCTCCGGTTGTATCCAGTATAGTTTTCGAATCGTGACCGTTTGTTACTTTAAATGCAATACGTGTCGGAAAATTCGCTTTAATTACTCCTGTGATAACATCGGTCGAAGGACGCTGTGTTGCAACAATAAGATGAATTCCAATTGCTCTGGCTTTTGCGGCAAGACGTGATATCGGAGCTTCAATTTGTTTGCCTTCCTGAATAATAATATCTGCAAATTCATCTATTACAACAACTATATAAGGCATAAAGTAATGTCCCTTGTTCGGATTCAGTTTTCGTGAAATAAATTTTGTGTTGTATTCAGTAATATTTCTTACTCCTGCTTGTGTTAATAAAGCATAACGACTATCCATCTCAATACATAATGAATTCATGACTGGAACTACTTTAGTTACATCGGTAATGATTGCAGAATCCTCTCCAGGTAATTTTGCCAGATAATGTTTTTCAATCCTGCTGTAAATTGACAACTCTACCATTTTAGGATCTACGAAAACAAATTTTAATTGTGATGGGTGCTTTTTGTAAAGTAATGAAGTTATTATAGCATTTACGCCAACTGATTTGCCCATACCAGTAGCTCCAGCAACCAGCAGGTGAGGTGTTTTTGCCAGATTGAAGACATATGTTTCATTTGAAATTGTCTTACCTAATGCAACAGGTAATTCATATGATGACTCCTGAAACTTTGCAGATTTAATTACCGATCTCATTGATACAGTTTCCGGTTTCGAATTGGGTACTTCTATACCAATAGTACCTTTTCCGGGCATCGGTGCAATTATTCTTATCCCCAATGCAGCAAGACTCAATGCAATATCGTCTTCAAGGTTTTTGATTTTTGATATTCTTACACCCGGTGCTGGAACTATTTCATATAAAGTAACCGTTGGACCTATCGTTGCTGTTATTCGTGAAATCTCAATTTTATAATCCAACAAAGTCTTCACAATTTTATCTTTATTTGCATTTAACTCATCTCTTGTTACATCTGATTTTTTTGATGGATAATCAGTTAACAACTCTAGTGTAGGCATCTTATAAAATTCAAGGTCCTTTGTGGGGTCAAAATCTTGAATGAAATCCGAATTTATTTCTTCATCAGTCAGAGCCTCTTCTTCAATAATGTCATTAACAGCTAAAGACAAACCAGTATCTTCAACAGGGACTTCTGTTTCAGTAACTTCATTTACTATTGGTTTGTCTTCGACTAATTCCGTATCATCAGTGTTGTCTCCAAGCAAAATTACTTCACCTTTTTCATTAGGGTCTTCTTCAATGTTCTCTGGAGCAGTTTCAACAATATCTGTCAAATTTTCTTCAAAATCTTCCTTTTTAACTTTTGAAATTCTATTTACCATATTTTTTAACCATGGTAAGGAATTTTTGAAAGTGTAAACTGTAATAAGAAATGCAGTAAAAACAATTATCGTATATGTTCCGATTTTTCCTATTACCCCATTTAACCATTTGAAAATAAAATATCCGTGTGCTCCACCAATCATAAAATATTTATCAGAAAATAATGAGGCAAGAGCAAGACTTGTCCAGATTGTAAATATAAGGCTTATGAACGCGAAGCTCCATGGATTTGCCAACTTAACATTTAACAGATTAAAACCAAAAACCCCAAAAGTCAAAACAAAAGCAAATGAAGCTACTCCAAACCAATCGTAAATGAATTTATTTGACAGGACTGCTCCTAATTTCCCCATCCAGTTTTCTACCTGAAAAGTACTATTTGAAAATAGTCCTTTAAGTCCCATTCCCAAAATACTTTGATCTGCTTTCCATGTAAAAAGATATGAAGTAAAGGATAAACATAAAACCAAAGCAAATGCCAACAGGAGAAATCCAAGACTTACCCTGAATTTCTCATCCTTCACAAAACTAACTACCCCTTTAAAAAATGATATAAGAGGTTTTTTTCGCTTTGTGGACGACTTTTCATCTGACGGTTTAGTTTTACTTTTTGTCATCGCGTAAAAATAAAAAAAATCCTCATACAGAGGATTCTTTAAAAAATATTTTATTAAGAATTTTATCCACCAAGCATCCCGCCAAGTTCCTCAGCAGTCTTTATCTCATAATCGTCAGGAATTACAAACATCCCCGATTTTACTTTAGCTTTTTTAATTTCCTTAACAGTCATAGTCATAATCATACCCTGCTGATTGACAGTATATTGCATTAAAAGACCATTAATTCCTTTAAAACCGTTTTGATCGTTAATTCCAGCAGGAACAATAAGTTCGTCTGTAAAGTAAACTTCAACTACATCTTCACCTGTAGTAACTTCGGCTTTCTTACAATTGTAACCTGCAATTACTTTTGTTTCATCCAGTATTTTTATTTCAGGATCTTTAATACCTGCTTCTGCCAAATTTTTCTCCATTTCTTCTTTTGATTGATTAACGGCAATTTTCATCCCCATCATATCAATTAAAACTATAGTTGAACCATCATCAAAATTTGAAATTGAAGACATAGAATATAATGGTGAAATTTGTTCGTTACGGATTTTATTCCCGTTTATACTTACTACTAATTGCGATGGCAACTGTGCCAAAGTTGTGGCATCAATACCTTCTCCTTCGTATGTTATATCATAAGTAATGATACCTCCAAAAGACTTTACTTTTTTTGCTTTCTGAGCATATCCCGAAATGGTAATGCTTAGACTTAGCAAAATACATAATAAACCAAAAGTTGTTTTCATAATTAAAAATTTATTGTTAAAGTTTAATATTTTTACAATTTACATACCACAAAAATAAATAAATAATTTAAATAAATCACCTGTGTTCTTTTTTTAACTTAAGTTTATGAAAATTTTATCATAATATTAATAATAAACTGCTATATAACATATTTTTGTTTTTTTTCAATAAAAATGATTTAGATTTGCGTTCTAACATAAAATTGTAAATATATGGCAGAAAAGAAATTAGCTGTTGTTGCTTTTGGAGGGAATGCAATCTTAAGAGCCGGACAAGAGGGCACCATTGACGAACAAAAAACAAATGTGCGAAGAGCTTGCGAAATTCTATTTAGCATACTAAAAGAAAATCATAATCTTATAATTATACATGGAAACGGACCGCAAGTGGGCAATATATTATTGCAAAACAATGCGGGAGCTAAAATGTATGGTATTCCAGAAATGCCTTTGGATGTTTGTGGAGCATATTCACAAGGTTTTATAGGATATTTGATTGAACAACAACTTAGAAATATTCTACCCACCAAAGATTTAGAAAGAGGCGTTGTAAATCTAATAACTCAAGTTTTGGTAGATAAAAATGATCCTGCTTTTAAAAATCCAACAAAACCGATTGGACCTTATTATACAAAAGAAGAGGCAGAAAAACTTTCTGCAGACACAAATTCTTTGTTCAAAGAAGATCCAGACGGAATTGGTTGGCGCAAAATTGTTCCTTCCCCTCTGCCCAAACAGGTTGGGAATAGCAAAGTGATTGAAAAACTAGCCCGAGATGGACATATTGTTGTCGCTGCTGGTGGTGGAGGAATTCCCGTTTATTATGATGAACAAAAAAACTTGCTGGGAATAGATGCCGTTATCGATAAAGACCATACGTCTGCCCTACTTGCTTCACAAGCAAAAGCCGATGAGTTTTATATTTTCACAGATTTAAAGAGAATTATTATTGATACACCAGAAACCAAAGGAAAAGTTTTGGATGTTATTCCGATTGCGGAAGCAAAAAAATATATTGAAGAAGGGATTTTTAGTGCCGGCGGCATGGCCCCCAAAATCAAAGGTGCAGTGAGTTTTATCGAAAATGGTGGCAGTGAATGTGTGTTTTTACACTTCCCCGACAGTGTTGATGAACCCATCTATCAAACCCGAATTGTACGCTAATATGAGACTTAAATTAGAATAATAACTTAAATAAAATAAAATCATGGCTTTTAATCTTAGAAACAGAAATTTCTTGAAAGAATTAGACTTTACAAAAGAAGAATTGGTATTTCTTTTGAATTTGTCGAAAGATTTGAAAAATGCAAAATATGCAGGAACAGAGCAGCCTCGCTTAACAGGCAAAAACATTGCTTTGATCTTTGAAAAAACGTCTACACGCACCCGTTGTGCTTTTGAAGTAGCCGCTCACGACCAAGGAGCACATGTTACATATTTGGAACCTACTGGCAGCCAAATGGGACACAAAGAAACCGTTAAAGATACGGCTCGTGTTTTGGGCAGAATGTTTGATGGAATTGAATATCGTGGGTTCGGACATGCTATTGTAGAAGAATTGGCAAAATATGCCGGCGTTCCCGTTTGGAATGGCCTAACAAATGAATGGCATCCTACTCAGATGATGGCTGATGTTTTGACAATGATCGAACATTCTGATAAACCATTGGAACAGATATCTTATGCTTATCTTGGTGATGCACGTTATAATATGGGTCGTTCATTACTGGTTATAGGAACTATTCTAGGTATGGATGTGCGAATCGGTGCCCCTAAAAAGCTATGGCCTGATGCAGAATTAATCAAGACCTGTCAGAAAATTGCTAAAGAATCAGGAGCAAGAGTTAAAATTACCGAAAAACCTGAAGAAGCTGTTAAAGGTGTTGATTATATTCACACAGATGTTTGGGTATCAATGGGCGAACCAAAAGAAGTATGGGCAGAAAGAATTAAACTCTTAAAACCATATCAGGTAAATACTGCAATAATGAAAAAATCTAGTAATCCTAATGTGAAATTTATGCATTGCTTACCGGCATTCCATAATGCTGATACTAAAGTTGGAAAACAAGTTTCGGAAGATTTTGGTCTTAAAAACGGTGTTGAAGTTACCGAAGAAGTATTCGAATGTAAAGCTTCCCTTGTTTTTGATCAGGCTGAAAATCGTTTGCATACTATTAAAGCAGTTATGGTTGCTACTATGGGCTTATAATTTTTTAACTAATATTTTTTGGGAGAACTATCCGTCTTTTCGGATAGTTTTTTTTATATTTACGTTAAAAAAATATGGAAAATCAAAATCAACAATCTCAGATCCCTTATTCAAAACCGCCTACAGTACTAGACGGACTCATTCAACCTGGTTTACCGCTTAAAGTATTTTCTGTTCTATTTTTTGAAAATTGTTTGGTTTTTATTAAGTCAGGAAGCATTAATCCTAACACTTCTGGATCTATGAGAGCTTCATTGGGCGGATATACAGGAGCAGGAATGGTTTTGGGAGCCGTAGGATCTATCATTGATGGACAAACCAGTCAGTCGAGGATAGATTATGTATCAGGTCTAGCAACTTATAGCCCAGGAGTTATTGCACAGGCACACAAACAAAATTTCCTTCTTCTTTATAGTGTAATCGAAAGGGTTGAAATGAAAGGTCCAAATTTTGCCGGTGAAGTTAGATTGAGTTTTTATGCTAGAGGAGAGAAACATAAATTTAGAATAGATAACCAGTCGAAGGCTTCTGGAGCTTATATCAAACAAGTCTTAGAAACATTTCTACAGGGTAGAGTATTTTAATGAAGAGACTTGTTGTTTTATCAGGTGCCGATATCAGTAAAGAAAGTTGAATTCCTACTGTTAGGGATAATGATGGTCTTTGGAAAACTCACAGATTTGAGGGTTTATCCGGCAGCATGTCTGATAAATTATGTTTCATCACTTGCTCAAAATTTATTATTTATCCCAATCCTAGTATTCAAAACACGTATGGTTTAATGCTTATAAATGAAACTGCAGTTTATAGAATAGAATTACTTATAAACGTAATTAAATAAAGGGGCTATTCTTTTCCCCACCAAACAGGATGAGTCAAAATTTGTATTCTATCTCCGGGTTTACTATTATGTAAGGAATTTAGTACTCCTTCAAAATCACCTTCAAAATTCCAGTCGCCACCTGCATCAGAATAATACTTATCGTAGTCAACAAAATATGCTTCGTAAGTATAACCATATTCACTAAGACTATGTTGAGCAATGGGATACTCACGACCATTATATTGTATTTGACTTTTAGTTGCAAAGTCGGAAAAAATCTGATAATTGGCTACTGTCTCTCTTGCAATTTGAGAACCATGTGAAGCAGTCCCATATACTATGATGCCTAAAGATTTATAATAGTCCAGTTCTTCCTGATTAAAAAGAAACGGATCATTTTTATATTGTATCATTACAGTTAATAAGTCGTTATGAATCCCAATTTCATGACCTAAAAAGTTGATTCTCAAATACATATCTCCCATACATTTATTCCTTACCATTAATCCATTTGAAAAACTTCCATAGTAGTATGCAGTACCTAAAATATAATAGGTTGATCGAATTCCATATAAATATTCAATCTCAGCCATTTCAAGAGCTTTAAAAATATGTACATCAACATCATGTCTCATACCAACAACTACTTTGGTGCTATCATAAAAATCTTTCATTAAATACATGGGCAGAACTACATATTTTTCATTTGACAATTCCGTAAGTAGTTCTTTGTACTGATCCCAGCTATAAGACGCATGATTTATGTATTTTTCGGTGATGACAGTTTTCAATAATTCAAAACTTTTACCATCATTTGTTTCTTCTTTCTTACAACTTTGTAAGTAAACACAAAACATGATTGTCGTTAAAAGTATTATTATTGCACCCTTTTTTTTCACACGACAAAAGTATATTTTAATTATTCATTTTACAATAAATTATAAAAAACTATTTTTGTAGTATTATGTCAGATTTGGCTTATATTTTGCTTTGCAAATTCAATAAAATTTGAACAATTTGAAACAGATTTACATAATATTTTTCATATTCTTTTTATCTCTCGAAATCGGTGCACAGACTTTCAGAGTTTTGACTTTTGAGGAGGATTTAAGCGATCTAT
>Ga0116157_10000370_pt1 | contig 47564 bp, 28 predicted proteins | sample AD_UKC048_MetaG_FD_89882 | JGI IMG/M metagenome (GOLD analysis project Ga0116157, IMG submission 89882) | Active sludge microbial communities of municipal wastewater-treating anaerobic digesters from USA - AD_UKC048_MetaG | ecosystem: Engineered > Bioreactor > Anaerobic > Digestate | place: USA... | reverse complement strand
GTAGTCGGCGGAACGTTCGGCGGCATGGTAACGACCGTGGCCGTGTTCATGCCCATCTTCTACTTGCCGGGCGCCATCGGCTCCATTTTCGGCGACCTGGCCTTCGCCGTCGTCGTCGCCAGCGCCTGCGGCTGGGTCTGCGCAATGACCATACTACCGGCGGCGTATAGGCTCTTCGGAACGGCCGGCTCGGGGGGGCGGCCGCCGGCCAGGCTCGCGGCATCGTACGCGCGCTCGCTGTCAACGGCTATGCGCAGGCCGTCGAGGCTCATCATCTGCGCCGCTATCGCAGCCGCGATCGGAGTCGCCTTGGCGGCCACGAGAGACGTATCGTTCATGCCGCGCGGAGCCGTCTCCGAACTTCTCGTGACCGCTCGATTCGAGCCCGGTAGCGACGCCGAAGGCATCCGGCCGGAGGCAATATCGTTAAGCGCCATCCTATCGAGGGTCGACGGCGTCGTGTCGACGAGGGGTTGGGCCGGAGCCGAGGTCGGCGACCTGTCGAGGCTCGCCGATCCCGCGTATGGGCCCGAGCGCCTGAGCCTCCTCTGCGCCCTATCCTCGAAGGCGGACACCGAAACGATAGCCAGGGAGATAGCGGCCGCCGCGAGGGCTGCCCTGCCTCCTTCAGCCTCGCTAACCGTGGCGGAGCCTCCGGATCCGGCGGCCGCCATCATGGGGCTCGTCGAGGGTTCGACCATCGTCGTGAACGCCGACAGCGTCGAGGCGGCCAAGGCGGCCGCGGACGCGTTCGAGTCCTACCTGTCCGACCTGGCCGGAGACGCGCTCGCTTCGGTCGTACGGTCGCCAGATGGCCAGGCCAGACGAGTCCTGGCCAGCCCTGATAGGCAACGGATAGCCGGCCTTCGCGTCAAGCTTGCGGAGGTCGAAGCCGTCATCAGGACCGCTACCGAGGGCGTGCGGGTTGGGAGCATGCGTTCCGACGGCGAGGATACGGATATCGTCGTCTTCGCAGGCGGAGCCGGCAGCGCGGATCGCGGAGGGAGCCTCGAGTCACTGCGCTCAATCACCGTCGAAGCCGGGGGCTCCGCGCCCATACACGCCTCGACCGTCGCGACCTTCGACCTGGCCTACAGCGCCGCCGCGCTCGCCAGGCTGGACCGGCGGGACGCGATCTACTTGACGCCGGTCGCCGCCGTGTCCGGTCGCGGCGCGCTCGAAGCGGCCGTCGAGAGGGCCATGATCGCGTACGGCAGCGGCGCCAGGTCCAGTGTCCGTCGTTCCGGCGGCTCCGCCTTCGGTCGCTACGCCGAGGCTATGGCATGGACGCTCGCCCTTGTGCTGGTCCTTCTATACTTGGTGATCGGTAGCCAGTTCGAGTCTTTCGTGGCGCCGTTGGTCATCATGGCAGCCATTCCTTTGGCCCTGGCCGGATCGGGTCCGACGATGCTGATCGCCGGCGTCGGCCTCGACTCGGGGTCGATCATGGGCCTCGTCGCCCTGTTCGGCACGGTCGTCAATAGCGCGATACTGCTCTACGAGGCCTGCGCGGCACGGCTCGCGGCCGGCGAGGCGCCCGATAGCGCCGCGTTCCTAGGGGCCATAGACAGGTTGAGGCCGGTACTGGCGACGACGATGACGACCCTGGTCGCCCTCGTTCCGCTCTGCCTGAATCCAGAGGCGTCGCCCCAGCGTTCCATGGCCGTGTCGATGATAGGCGGCATGGCGGCGTCCACCGCGCTTACCCTGTTCATAACGCCGACCGTCCTGGCCGCCCTGGCTCGACGAAGGGCCGCGGCATGAGCGATTCCCGCGCCCGCTGGTACGGAAAGCCGGTAGCGGCGGTCTGCGTCGCCGCCGCCGCCGTAGCCTTGTCGGCTAGGACGCTCGCCGTGACCGAATTCGGAGGCTCGCCCGGCTCGGGTGGAAGCGTCTGCGTCGTTAGCTTGAGCCAGTACGGCACGAACGCCCGCGAGATGGAGAGCCTCGTCGCTATACCGCTCGAGGACATGTTGGCCTCGCTGCCGGGTGTCATCGGCACGTCGAGTTCGTGCGAATACGGCGAAGCCAGGGTGGTAGCGCGCTTCGCCGAAGGCCGCGACGGAACCGAGGCGGTCAGCGCGGCGGCCCAGCGCCTATACGAATCCTTGCCGCGCTCGGTGCAGCGCCCAAGGATAAGTTCCGCCCGCGATGACGTCGGACCAGCCTGGGTGGCCGCGGCCGTTTCCGACGTCGGGGAGTCCGGAGCGCTACGGGCGCTCCTCGAGCGAAGAGTCAAGCCGGCGCTCGAGAGCCTCGCGGGCGTAGGGGAGGTCTCGATAGACGGCGGCGGCGTAACCGAGCTGGCCGTGCTTCTAGACGACGAGGCGGCCGCGCTGGTCGGCCTGTCCGCGGAAGCCGTAGCCGAGTCCCTGGCCGGTTCCGACGGCCTCGTCGCCTCGGGCTCGCTTCGCTCAGGCTACGCACTGGTGCCCGTCTCGATGGAGGCCCGTTACCCTACGGTCGAATCGATCCGCGAAGCCGTTATCCCGGGCGGCACGGGGGAGGCTATACGCCTCGGCTCGATAGCCAGGGTGGATAGCCGCCAAAGGGAGCCTGAGAGCCTGTCCCGCGTCGACGGGCGCAGGGCCGTGACCATCGCCGTCATGCCGACCGGCGATGCCAACCTCGCCAGGCTGTCGAGAGATATCGCGCGCGAGGCGGCGAAGGCCTCTTCCGCCTGCGGGATCGGCTTTACCGTACTGTCCGACAGGGGGGAGCTGGCCGCCAGATCGCTGAAGCGCGTCATCTCGGCGGCGATAGAGGCGGTCGTCGTCGTATCGGTCGCGGCCGCGCTCGTAATCGGACCCAGGCTCTACCTCGGGCGTTCGCGCGTGCGTAGCCTCGCTATGGTCGCCTCGGCCGCTATGGTCCCGTTCATATTGGTTGTCTCCGCGGCGATCCTGTCCTGCCTGATGCGCGGACTGAGCGTCGGCGCTCTAGCCGGCTTGGCCATCGGGCTCGGTTCTTCGATCGATTGCTCGATACTCGTGGCCGAACGTCTCGGCTCATCCAAGACCGTGGGCTCGGGCGCGGCCTCGGTCCGGGAGCTGGCGCCGGCCCTGGCTGCGGGTACTGCCACCACTATCTTGGCGCTGGCTCCGATGTTCGGACTCGAGGCCGTCTCGCCGGGCGTCGGCGCGGTAGCGGCGGGCATAGCCGTCACCTGCGGCGTCTCGTACGTGGCGACGATAGCGATCATGCCGCCCGTCGTCCTGTGGGGTGGCGATATGGTCGGGTTGAGGCGACGATCGGTAGAAATGGCACGGCGTCTTCACCGTCTCAGGGTTGGCCGCCCAACCACTCCGCGAGCGAGAAGGCAGTCGGCTCGGCTTCTGGCGGCCGCTATCGCGGTATGCGCCGAGAGGCCGCGGCTCGTACTCGCCTGGTCGGCCGCGATTGGGCTGGCCGGCGTCGTCGCCATCTCGATCTCTCCGAAAGACGTCGGAACCCGAACGGAGGGGCGCGACCTATACGCGCGCCTCGAGTTCGACCAGGGCCTGCCACTCGAGGCGGTCGACTCGAGGCTTGCCGACTATGCGGCGTCGTTGGCTAGGCTACCCGGCCTGGTCTCGACTCAGTCGAGCGCCAGGCGCGGCTCAGCCAACCTATTGTTGACGTACGATGACGACGTCGCCGATAGTGCCAGCCTCGCGGCGTCTGCGAAGCTGGCCGCTCCGGCAGGGAGCTTCCTGTGGATAGAGAGCCGGGCGCCCGACGAACGGGTCTGGGAACTGCTCGTTCGCGGCGACGATGACGAGACCTGTCGCTCGATGGCGGCGGCCGCCGCAGAGCGTATCGCGGCGCTACCCCTGGCTCTCGAGGTCGCCCTGAATTTCAAGGTCTCGGCGCCGGCTATCGTCGTCAAGCCCGACCGCGATAGGTCGTCCGCCATGGGGTTGCCGTTCTCGATAGTGGCAGGAGCCATGCGGCGATCGGTCCAGGCGCCGGTCGCGTATAAACGGGTCGGCGATACGGGCGACACCGATGTTCGCATAGGCGCTTCCCGTCGAGTCGACGAGGAGGCGCTCGGCTCGATCGTGGTCGCCTCGCGGGGCGGCGCGACCCTGGAGGCCGCGTCCCTGGTCCGAATCGGCCGCGAGGAGCGGATAGCCAGGATACAGAGACGAGACCGTCGCAGGTCGGCATCCCTGTCGATCCGGACGAGACGCATGGATCCGGAGAAGGCCGCGCGGGAGACGATGGCCGCGCTCGAGGGGCTCGTTACGCCTCCCGGCTATACGCTGACCTTCGACCGAGACGCGATCGAAGCTGCCAGGCGGCTGAGGCGGGTCACGCTGTCCTTTGTAGCGGCGGTGGCGCTGGCCTACATGGCCATGGCGGCGTTGAGCGAGTCGTTCGGACTGCCCCTCGTCGCGCTCGCCGCGGTGCCTCCTTCGCTGGCCGCGCCGGCCCTGATACTGGTGGCAACCGGCTCGCCGCTCGACGCATCGATGGCCTGCGCCTTCGTGGCAGTATCCGGCGTAGCTGTCAACGCCTCGGTGCTCATGGCTGACTATATACGAAAGGCCAAAAAAGTCGGTTTCGTCGCAAGCGCCATGGCTCTCTACCGCGTAGTGCGTTCGAGGATAGTCATCGTATCGGCGACCGCGGCTACGACCGTCGTTGGAGCGATACCTCTCCTCGTTCTCGATACAGGCGACATGGGGATGGTCAGGGCGTTAGCCTTCGTGACCGCCTGCGGTGGAGCGGCTTCCTTCATGGCCGCCGTTACCGTCGTACCGGCCCTGGCGGCGGCAGCGCCGCGCCTGTTCGACAGATTCGGGCCTTCGGCCCCACCACGCGATGGAGGTGACTAGTATGCGGCTCAAGTCGTCGTTCAGCGTCTTGTCGACCACGGTTGCCATGTACGTCATGGCCTTCGCCATGGCGCCTCGCGTCGCTCGCGCCGACGAGCCGCCGGTGATCGGCTTCGACACGGTATCGTATGAACACGCGGTCGCCATGGCCGATTACGAACAGGGCTCCGGGCGATGGATGCTCGTCGCCAGGACGAAGGCCGACAGGGAGCTCGCACGTTGGGAGCTACTCGCGTCCGAGTCGTACCCGGACGATCGCGACGTGGCCCGCGCCCGAGCCGACCTCGCCGATTGGAGCGACGAGTATATCGCCGAGCGTTACGCCGCATGGCTCGAGGATAGATTCTTCGGCGAGGAATCGGGGCGCCTACGTGGGCTCGTGTCGGAGGCGGCCTCCAGGGCGAATCGCGCGTTCCTATATGTATGCGATGACGACGGAATGGTGTCGTTCGACGATGCCGGCGACCCCATTATGCTGGCTCGCGGCGCCGACGGGACTATAGCCTCGGACAAGGAGGCTTGGCTCGAGATGACCGAGTCCTCCATGCGCGAGGCTCTAGCGCGGTTCGACTTGGACGCTGAGGCAAGCCTAAACGCGTACTTGCCAGAACTCTCGGCGTATATCGGCCCAGACCTTTCGCGATATGAGTCGATAGCCGCCTCCGCCGCAACCAGCGCCCGCGACAGGGTAGTTAGCGAGCTCGACGCCTTGATCGCCCGCGAGGAGCGCCTGTTCGTCGCAAGAAGGGAAGCGGACTCGTGGAGCCTCAGGAAGCGGAGTGACGGCGAGGCCGCCGATTCGATTGTCGAGTCGCTGATAGCCGAGGTTCACGGGGCCTGCGGCGCGGCCTTGGAGTCGCTACGCGAGCGCCTGGATGGCCCCTCAGGCACGACCAGCGAGCTGGACCTATCCGGATCGGATTGGCTGGAGCGATTCGAGGAGCAGTTCGACGCCGGCCTCGAGCTTTGGACCGAAGCCGAGGAGCGTTTCATGGTGCGCAGGCTGGAATGGGAGCGAGACGCCGCTACGGCGTTCGCGGACGGTGGCGCGGCATGGTCCAAGGCGTACAATCGTCTCGTGGCGGAACGGTCGGCATGGGAAGCTAAGGCCGGCGAGCTACTCCTGAGCGGCGAACGGGCGTTTGGCGGCGCTAGCGAGCGACTCGAGTCGTCCATCGCCGAGGCGAGGGCCGAGTTCGAGCGAGACGCCGCGGAACGGGGGCTGGCAAGCTCCGCGAGGGCCAGCGCCTGGGCCGACGTGTACGTCCAGAGCGGGCAGGCGGCCATGGGCGCCAAGTCTGGCGCAGAATACTGGCTATCGTCGCTCGGCGCCGTTGGGCTACTGGTCGGCTCGGCTGAGCTGACGGCTTGGCTAGACGGCGCCGAGGCTGGGGCATCGGCGTCTAGGCTGGCCTCGATAGCGAAGGCGCGCGAATGCATCGAACGTTATGACGAGTTCATGGCCAGATGCTCCGAGGCTCGAGGTCGGCTGATCGACGACTTCGGGCTGGCCATAGGCTCGGGAGCCGGCTCCTTGGTCGACGTGCTAGCCGAAGGGGCAGACAGTCTGTCGTTCTGCCTGGACGAGTACCAAGTGGAGTTGCTCAGGGCCGAGGCCGTCGAAGGATACTGGCGCTCGAGGGTGTCAATAGCGGAAGCCGTGAGCGCCTACGCGGAGGATCTGAGCTCGGGCAGGGCTACCGCCGGGGATACGGCCGCAGGACTGGCGGCGGCGCGGTCAGCCTACGACGCGGCGGCCTCGGCCTATGACCAGGCCAAGTCGGATTTATCCGAAGCGGGTAGCCGTATCGGCGAAGCCTCCGAGGGCATCGGCTTCGCCTTCGACGCGCTTCAAGAATCCGGGCTGAGGCTCGAACGTGCGGCGTCCGAGTACTCATCGCTGATGGTCGAATTGGCCTCCGGCGGGAACGGCGAGTGGCTGAGATCCGAGCTGTTGACCCGATACCGCGACCTCGTCGAATCGGCTGGCTTATCAGCCGACACGTCGGCCGCCAGCGAAGCGGAGCTGCTCGCGGCGTACTACGAGAGGGCCGTGGAATGCGGTCAGTTCAAAGCGATCGAGGCCGCGGGAAGGGCCATGCGTTCAGCTGTCGAAGGCGTCGGCGAAGAGCCCAGCCTACGTACGTTGGCGAACGCCGCCGCGGCCGTAGTCGAACCGTCTTCCCTATACGATTGGAGCTCCGAGGGCGTCGGTTCGGGGGAGCTCTTCGCCGCTAGCTACGGGCTGTCGACCGCGGATCCAGCCTACGCCTCGCTCCTGGCCCTGCACGACCATACTGCGTCGGCGCTCACAGGCGCGTCTAGCGACGACAGAAGAGCCGAGCTGATCGCCTCAAGCCTAGAACTCGCCGGTCGCCTGGCCAGACGAGCCGATAGCCTGGCCGAGTCGGCGCTCGAGGCTCGCCTTGACGCAGTAGCCTTGCTTGGCGCTGTCGACTCCGCGGCCTGGTACGGCTCGAGGACCGGCGGTTCGCTCGGCGACCTGAGCCTCGAGGACAGGCTCAGGTCTGATGAAGCTGGCGCGCTCATCGCCTGGCTCGAGGCCAGGGCCCGCTTGGAGCTCGATGCGATCCTGGTCCTCGAGGGCTCCATGCGACCGGATCTGGCGAGTGACGAAGCGATGGCGCTATGCCGCGCGTTCCTGAGCCTCGGCGGGTCGGCTTCGCTCGTCGGACGACATGGTACGCTCGAGGCTATCATCGGCCTGATAGACCTGAATCGCTCTGCGACGATCGAGTCGTTCTCGTCCGCTCTCCAGTCGCTCGCGGCCGACGATCCGTACGTCGGGGAATTCGCCAGGGGACGGGGCTTCTTCGCCGTGGCCGGTAGCGATCTGTCGTCGATACTGACCATAGATGAGTCGGCGGCCCTCGAGCGCGCCAGAGGCATGCTGACGGCATACGAACGGTATGGGCGAGAATCGTTCGCGTTGGAGCGGGACAGGTTCGAGAAGGCGACCTCGGCCTTGACAGAAGCGCTCTTTCCGCTAGGGCTGACCCTAGGCGACGGACGCTCCTTGCCGGCGTCTCGCGATATCGCCGCCGCGGTGACGAAGGGCGGCGTCGATACGGCCGGCGCCATGGCGGACCTTTCCTCGGCCGTCGAGAAGGCCGCCGGGCTGGCGCCGACATGGATGGCGGACGAACTGCGTCGTTGGGACGAGGCGATGCTCGACTACGTGGTGGCCAGGAGCGTCGCCGTGGGTGCGGCCCCGGATGGTAGCGCCGAAGCGTACGCGAACAAGGCCGCCGAGAGGCTTGCGTCGGCCCGACGCCTCGGGGCCTCGACTCGAGCGATGTCCGAAGCAGGGGACCATGGACTGGCCTCGCTCTACGAGCTCGCCCACGATTCTTCGTTTAGCGCGTCCGAGGCATCGGCGATCCGCCACGAGGCCCTAACCACGATCGCGACAGCCATAGCGGGAATGGACGGCGATGGTGCCGCTCTGGTGGCAGCCCGTTTCGGCTACTTAGAGCAGAACGACATGGCCATAGTCGTCAAGGATGCTGCGCGTATACGGCTCGAGGACGCCTGGTCGTCGTGGGACTACGCGGCGACGGCGGAAGCCGCCCGCCTCGCCACTGGCCCGCTGGCTCGAATCGCCTATACGATGGAGTCGATGGTTTTCGCCATGCTCGAACGAGATTATGGGGCCGTATCGCGTGAGGGCCTCGTGTCGCTCCTGTCGCCTGGAGCGGACGGAGCGGCGAGCTGGCTAGGATCGTACTACGCCAGCGAAGGCCAAGACGCCGGGACGACGATGGAATCGCTCATCGTCGCGGCGGCCGGCGAGGCCGGAGACGCTTGGAGCTACGAGGCCGCGCGATCTCGGGTGACAGCCATGGTCGTCGATTCGCTCGATACACTCGCATCCCATATACGCGAGGCTCGTGGACACCTGGGAGACGCGTCGGCTCCGATAGAACGCTACCTGGCCGCTATCGTCGCCTCGACCGCTCCGGACGTCGAGTTCGTCTCGTGGATCTTGCCCCTCGTCGGACTTGCTGGTTCGTATGGCCAATCTTTGTCTCTCGGAGCTTCGGAAGACGCGGCGATGGCCTCGGCCTTCATCGGGCTCGGCGATACGGCGATGGCCTTCAGCGCGGCCTCGTTTTACCTAGCCGGTCTAGCCGAGGCGGGGCGAACCTCCGAGTTCGATTCGCTGGCGTCGCTCGTAAGCGCGGAGAAGGCCGAGCGCGGGCGGGCCGTGATCGACCGCGCCGAGGCTTGCTCCGCCTACTTGGGCGATTTCTCCGGGGGCATCATCGCCTGGGCCTTGAAAGCCAGCGGAGGTGACGTCGGCATGGCCCTCGCGATGGTAGCGTCCATAGAAGGGGCGTCTTCTTCCAACTCGTTGGAGGGGCCGTTCGGTCGTTGGCTATTCGCGCTGACGAGCCTGAAGATAGACGCTAGCTTCGCCGAGGCCGAGCGCCTGAAGGACTTGTCGGCCTATTCGGCCGCCTACGATCGTCATATAGCGGAAGCCGAGGCGGCCGAGGCTGGCGGAATTCTCCATTGGCGAGAGTTGCTTGGGTCTAACGCCTTACGGGCGGCCATTGAAGCCGATGCGTCGCGCCTGCCTGAGCCTCGAGCTCCGGGCGAGCCCGAGGCCGAGCCTACCGAAACGCCGGCTGTCGCGGCCTCATGGAACGCCGGCGCGCTCGCCGACGGGTCGGACGCGGCACATAGGCGGACCCTGGCCTTGAACGATGGCCTCGCCTCGTGGAAGCGATACTCGGAGAGTATCGGCATGGTGGGTGGTGACCAGCTTGCTAGCCTTGTAGTGTCCATGGAGCGGTATACCAGCGATCCATCCACGCCCTACGACGCCTCGGGTTTGCCCCGCGCCTCGAGCTCGGTGGCCCGAGCTAGTCAGGCAGCCTTGGACGCCTATCTGGCCTTCGATTCGTCTCGAGCTCTCGCCGCCGCAAGGTTCGGAGAACTGGGATCGATGGCCGGGGCGGTCGGTGATGCCGATGCCATGATCGAGTTGGCGCGCGGCCTCGAGATCGAGATCGAGGCCGCGCGCGGAGGGCAACGAGTCGCCTTGGCCGCGTACGAAAGTGCCGGCGCCAAGCTCGCCGAGGCCGGAGCCGCATATGACGAGGCGTATAGCCAAGCCTCGCGGCGATACGACGACCTCGAGGAGGCGAACCACGCGTATGCCATCGAGGACGCAATCTGGCGTTGGGCTAGTTCGGCTTACCTCTACGCTTCAGACGAAGCGTGCTCAGGCTCGCTGTACGGCGATCCAGCCGGGGAGCTGTCATACTGCGAGGCGTCGCTGGCTCGTGCCTCTACGGCCATGGCCGCGCTACGCGGGCTCTATGACGAGGGCCAGGAGGTGCGCGAATATGCGTCGAGCGAATACCGTGCCGCGTACGACGAGTATCGAGAGAGCTATCGGCGCCTAATGCTCGTCAGAAAAGCCGAAGCGGCCCTGGCCGACGGCCTGACCCTCGAGTTGGCCGCCAATGAAAAAGCCGCCGCGGCCTACAGAGCCGCGAGGTCGGGCCTGGCCACTGGGCGAACGGTCGACGACGGCTTCGCCGTATACCTGCGTATTGGAGAGGACGGCTGTATCCGCCTGGCCTACGACGCGTCCTTCGCGTTCTCCGGCGCGATGGGCCAAAGCGAGCTGTCGGCGTTCTTCTCGGCTCAGGCGCAGGGCGATACCGGTTCGAGGATGTCCGAGACCGCGTTCGAGACGAATCTCGATAGGCTTGCCTCCTGGATGACGAGCGTCTCGTTCGATCGTACCAGGGCCGAGCGCTGGGGGCTCGCCCGCGATTACGTCGTTAAGCGCTTAGCCGCGAACGACTCAGGCTTCGCGTCACGAGTTTCGTATTCCGAATCGGCCATCGACGACGCCACGATCGGGGGACATCGCTTCACGCTGGCGGGTCCTACGCTTGCGGAGATACTCGCAACGTATCGGGAGGATTCGCTCGCGGCCGACCAGGAGGCCGCCTACGCCAGCCTCGATGGCGACGAGAAGGCCATGTTCGATACCTATCTGGCGTTGCAGCTGACCGGGGCGATGAAGCCGCCCAAGGCTACCAACGACGGTTCGTCGACCTACGACGCCTTCTCGAGTTGGTCTGACCGGGCCCAGTATGCCGCGCTCGAGGCCGAGGCCGAACGTCAGATCGCCGTATGCCGTACCGGCATCGAAGCGAGCGCGGCTACGTACGCCGGGTTTCTCGCCGCCGCCGCCGTTGCCGGAGCCTTCTTGATCACCATTTTCCTCGTTCCCGGGTTACTAGCCGCCGCGGCTCTTGCCTTGGCCACGATGACGGCGTTCGGGTTAACCATGTCCGGCGTCGGCGAGACCCGAGCGGTCTACTCATCGGCCATGTCGGACCTATTCGCCCAGACCGAGTCCGGTGCCCTTCGCATGACGGACGGCATGCCTTCGTGCGTAGCGTTACGATCGAAGTACCTATCCTCGTGCGATCGGCTGGCCTCGCTCGAGGGCGTCACCCTTGGGGGAGCCGCGTGCGATGAGTCGAGCCTGAGAGCCGCGTTGGCGCAGTCCGGCTCGCTGACGTCTGCCGAGGTCGACGAGTTGACCTCGTTGTATGGCGCCTATGCCTCTGAAACCGGGGCGACCAACCATGGTTCGCTCGAAGCTCTGTCAGCGCTCGCGACATGGAGCCGGGTGTCACGCGACGACTCGCTCGGCGGACTGGAGGCGGCGTATGCCGAAGACGATGTGGAACGCGTCGAGGCGGGAGAGATATATAACGCCGTCTATGCCGCCTTCATCGCCGGACGCGCCTCGGAAGAGGACCTTGCTCTTGCGGCCAACGCCGCCTTCGGGCCGGGCGCGGCGTCCGCCAAAACGCATGTATCCAATCTCGAGACGGTCTTGCGTGAAGGATCCCTGAGCGGCGAATCGGCCGCCGGTTCCGAAGGCTTTGACGCCGCTCGTCAGTATTCGACTTTGAGCGCTCGAGCCGTATCGCTTCGCTACGACGCGGAACTGTCCGCCAGGGAGGCTGAGTGGACCTGCGATCGTCAGGAGTTGTACGAGCGATGGCTAGCGTGGCGACGGGCAGGCGAACTACTGTTGTCGCGCGGGGAGTCTGACTTCGATGCGGCGTTTGAGAGGCTTGAATCCGAGGCCGGGTCCTGGGCCGAGCGCTTCGCCGAGGCGTACTCGATCAAGGCGGCCGCGTGGGACTATGCCTACGCCGATTCGCTCGAGGCCAAGCGGGATTGGGCGGCCAGGGCGACGATGGCCGTGGATGGAGCCGCGTCCGAGGCCATCGTTGCGATGCTCGGAGTCGATGCAGCGGCGGCCGGCAGGAAGCTCACCTCGTTCGCCGTGACTGGATTCGATTTTGAGGATAGTAGCTATGGAGCTTACGAGCGTGTCATCGGCGGTAGCGGCCTCGCGAGGCTGGGTGAGTCGCTCGAGGCCTGGTCCCTATCGGCTGGCGGCTTAAGCGCCAAGGTTAGAGCGGGACTCGCCGGCGGTCGCGTTTGGGAATCGGGAAGTATCCTCGCGGCGGCGGCCGATTTCGCGTTGTCCGCGAACGAGAGCTTGGCTGGTATACAGGCCGGGATAATGGCTTCGGAACTCGGGCGCTCTATCGAGAAAGCGAAAGTATCGCTCGTCGACAGAATTGCATACGCCAACCGAGGCTTCGACGACGATATGAACGGCCTGTTTGTCGCCGACGGCGCCTGGAGGCGCGACGGCACACGCTACGGCAAAGACGTTGTCGTCCACTCTACCGTCGGACAAGCATTTATAACGGAACGCGTCGAGGTACCCGTGTTCGCGTACTTCGAGCTCTCGCCCTGGAGCCTAGGGGATACTCTTTCGGAGGCATCGCTACGAGGGAGCGGCGCGTCGATAGCGCGAGCGCGCATGGCGAGCGCGCAGGCCGCGGTCGAAGAGAAGGGGCGTGAGGTCTTCGGGGCGGGAGACGGGCGCGGGACGTTCGGAGAGCACGTCGGAACATCGCCCGAACGCTTGGCCGATGCCAACCCCGATGACGGAATTGAGTGTTTCTTCTCGGATGCGGGCTCGGGCGAGCTCGGTCGCTTGATGTCGGCTCTCGTCTACTGGTCGGTCGTCGAGGGCCGGGGCTGGGCCGAGGCTAACAAGCCGATCTACGATAAGGACCTGTGGGACGATAGGGACGACTGGCTCGAAGCGCCGACGCTACGCGAGGTCGCCGACGTCGGCGTATCGGTCGTCACGGGCTTGGCGACCGGCGGCATAGGCGCCTTGGCGATGAACCTGGCCGATGACATGCTGTTCGGCGCCTTGGATGGGCTGTGCGGGTATACGTCATGGGCTGAGGCCAGCCTTAGCTTCGGGAAGAAAGCCGTCGGGTCGCTGGCCAATTACGGCACAGCCGGGCTCTTCGACGGGGCCATCGCGAGCGTAGCCGGCCTGGGTACGCTACGCTCGGGATTCGACGCCGCCGTGTTGAGCGGCGCGCGCGGCTTCACCGAGCTCGCGTCGTCCGGCCTCGTCTCGTCGGTCAAGCTCGACTACGAGGCCGATGGATCCCTGGCGGGGCTGAGCATCGATAAGGATCGCTTCGTGGAGTCTGTTTTCGGAGAAGGCGCGATCGCCGGATTGGTAGGTAGTATGGCAGGAGCCGCCTGCGGATCGTCGATGGACTACGGCGGCGCTTTCGAGGATGCAGTATGGTCAGGCTTTACCGACCTGGCCTCGATCGCGGCGACCGAGAGCGCCTCATACGCCACGCACCTGGCCTTTTCGTCGTACCGCGGCGTATCTGGGGCGGCGCTGTTCGAGGACGCGTGGTCGCATAGCGCGGGAATCAGCCTGAACGTCGCTAACGCTCGTAGTGTACTCGGGGTGGCCGGCTTCCTCGGTGCTGTCTTCGGAGACGGCTACGATGCGGCCGCCCGGATGGAGAGCGAGCGGGTCGCAAGCTCCTTCGGCTCGATAGGCCTATCCATCAGTATCGGATCGGGCGGGGTTGCGGGATCGCTCGGAGGAGGCGGCTACGACCTGATCGACATCGGAACGTCGATAGGCAAGGGCTTGGCCTTCGACGCTAGCCTAGGTCGCTTCGCCGCGGATCGAGGCTCGACGTTGCGCGGCGCGCTCGAGACGGCGTACGCCTTCGGAGACCTGGCTGCCGAGGAAACGGTATGGCGCCTCATAGCGGGCCAAGACGAGCTGCGGTTCGACAGCCTGGCGGGAAAGGCAGTAACGGTCGCCGATGGCTTGGGGAATCGTACCATCACCGTCAGCCCAGCGGGCGACGATCGCGGTCAGACGGCCATGCTTGAGCTGGCCATTGGTCTACAGCACGAGGCTTGGCGAAACGGTCGCGACGACGGAGCGATAGGGCAGGCCTACGAGACGCTGAGTGCCGTGACGGCCCATACGGAACTAGCCATGAGGCTCGCGGGCAGTTCCGAATTCGGTGGCGCGATGATCGGTCTCATGGGCTTGGACTCGATCTTCGGGGCAGATATTGCTCACTACTCGGGCGGAAGCTTTACTTCGTACGTCGCAGAGGCCTATGATTCTATCGGGGATAATTGGAAGCTGACAATGGACGGGCGACTCCTCAACGACGGCAGGGCGCGTGTGCTCGCGGAGATCCTGAACGATGACGGTTCCCCAGGCTGGGTCGAGGTCGACGGCTCTGCCTTCGAGTCATCGACCGCGGCGGCCTTGGTCGCGTACTTGGGAGAGGCCCGCGCCCTCGAGTTGTTCGGCGGATCCGTCTACGATGCGTCCAGGTACGACGACCAGACCTTGCAGGACGTACTCGGCCTCGACCCGGTCGACGTCAAGGCTATACGTCGAAGCCCTAGTGAGGCCGCGAGCGTCATAGCGCTCGCCAGCGACGAGTCCAGACGACGTCTGCTCGGCGAGGCGCTCATGAAAGGCGCTGGCATCGTCTGGGATGCGTCGGCCCAGGGCGGTAACGGCGCCTGGATAGGCGAGGGCCTCGGGCTCAGCCTGACCGACGGTGAGATCCATGGCTCAGCCGCCCTGCGGTCGATAGGAAGCGGCGCGTACGAGCGCTATTCCATCACCTCGGAGGTCGAACGCGGTTACGGGGCCTATGACGTGTGGATGGACGGTGTCAAGCATAGCCTGGAAGGGGGCTTGAATCGCTTGAGCTATACCAAGTGGGACATCGACTCGGGAGAACAGCTAGCGACGCTCGTTGCCGGCGGCGTATGGAACACCGTCGACAACTCGTATGGACAGTTGAACGCTGCCGGGGTCCCGATCGGTACCGATGTGCGCTACTCGTTGCTCGATGGGCCGACGATACAGGCATATACCATAGCGCGCGGCTCGTTCGTCTCGCGCTGGTCACTATTAGGATCAAGGAAATTCGAAGGCCAGGACGTGCTGATCCTGTCCGACGCGACGACCGTGGCCGGCGAGCGGCTCGACTCGGCAGGAAAGCGCGTCGGTTATCCGTATGACGATCGCTGGCTGATACATAGTACCGATTGGGGCTCTAGCGACGGCTGTTTGGTATATTCGAAGACTCAAGCAAACGTCAATTACTATGAGGTTCTTATGGCTCAGCTCAAGAGCTGGGGACTGTACCAGGGTTACGCCATAGCCGGGATTCTGTCCGATGAGTCTGACTTCGTCTATGGCGGCGGCTATAAGGAAGGGACGTGGTGATGAGCATCATGACGGTTTTACTCATGGCGCTCTGCGCCTCGTGTCTCGGGGCCCAGGGCTTCGTCGACGCCGACTACCTGATCCCGGTGGATCACCGCATGGGCCTACCAGGGCTCGAGCCGTTCAACTATGTGTATCCTGCGGATTATTTTCCACTTCATGGTGTGCTTTATGGCGGGTACCTTATTATTGAGAACCATATAAAGCCTCACTTATATTCAATCTTGACCTACGATGACGGCGTTACAGCTGATAATGGATATAGGTATTACACCACAGGGATTGTCGATTGGCATGATCCTGCAATCATTACTAGCGGAGGCGATATGCTTCTCGTCGTCGAACGCTATATCTACGAGGATCCAGATGAGCATATTGCAGGGATAGATAGAGAAGGTTCTGGTGCCTTTTTCGGGGGCTCGAAGCGCTTTAAGGATGCAATTATCCAAGACTGGGATTCGTACTATCAAGGCTGGGGCGAGTTCCGACCCGGGGTCTGGGAAGACGGCATCGAATCGATCGTGGCTTGGTCCACGCTGACCGAAACGGTCAAGGGTGAAATCGTCGAGTACGGAGTCGACCGGCTACGCTATCCGTTCTACAGCTTCATCGACGCCGAGCTGTGCTTCAACAACGCCATGCTGTTCTGGGCCGAGGGAGAGCCCGGTTCGGGCATCGGGGGGACGATACACGTAGCGTTCAACCGGTCGAGCGACCACGTTATGATCCTGAATGGCGCCGTCGACTTCGCGCGGCTCAATCTCTACAAGGATAACAATAGGGCTAAGCGCGTGCTCGTGCGTGCCGACGACGGCTCGTTCGCGTTCGAGCATGTCTTCGAGGACGTGGTCGCGTTCCATAAGATACCGTTCCCGAGCGAGGCTCGGGGCGTCACCATCACCATCCTCGAGGTCTACCGCGGCCGGAGGTGGGACGATACCTGCATCACGGCCATCTACCTGAAGCAGCCGCCTTTGCGCCCGAGATACGAGTACGAGTCGACCATCGACGCATATTTACGGCTCAAAGGCATCGACCGGCTGATAGAAGAATACGAGCGCCGCCACGGCGGGGCCAAGCGGCACGCGGCCGGACCGTCGAGCGTGACCACGACGCTGCAATGACGTCATCGTAAGCCGGGCCTTGCCGTCAAGGGGCGTTCCGGCTAGGATGCGGCATGCGTTTTTCATCACGCCTCGGCCCACGCTTCGAGCCGAACGCGTTCTCTTCCCTCCAGGCCGAGCTTGTCAGCCGTGGGGTCGAGCTGCTCAATATGTCCGACTCGAATCCGACGCGCCACGGCTTGTCGCCATGCGGTGTCATCGGCGCGCTGGCCGATGCTAGATGCCTCGCATATCGGCCCGACCCTCGCGGTCTCGAGTCCGCCCGATCTGCCCTCGCCGGGCGCTTCGGCGGCGAGGCCGCGTCGTACTTCCTGTCGGCCAGCACGTCTGAAGCCTATGCCTGGATCTTCAAGCTATTGTGCGATCCCGGCGACGCGGTACTCGTGCCTAAGCCAGGCTATCCCCTGTTCGATTCTCTCGCCGGCCTCGAGTCCGTCCGCGCCGTACCGTATCGTCTCGAGTATCGCCACCCGGAAGGATGGTCCGTCGACCTCGAGGACCTACGGCTGGTCGCGAAGGCGTCGGGAGCCAAGGCTGTCGTTCTCATCAACCCGAATAACCCGAGCGGCTCGTATATCAGGGCCGACGAGAGGCGCCGGATAGTCGGGCTATGCTCCGAGCTTGGCATGGCGGTCATCGCCGATGAGGTGTTCTTCCCGTATGCGCTCGAAGCCGTAGGCGGCATGGCCCGGCTAGCCGGCGAGGAGGCTTGCCTTACCTTCGCCCTCGACGGATTGTCGAAGCTACTTTGCCTGCCCCAGCTGAAGCTGGGCTGGATACGGATTTCCGGCCCGCGGGACCAGGTCGACGAGGCGGCTGCGAGGCTCGAGCTGATCGCCGATACCTACCTGTCCGCCGGGGCGCCCGTGATGAACGCGCTACCGAGCCTGCTACCCGGAGTCGATGATTTCGTAGGTTTGGTCCTCGGGCGTCTGCGCTCAAACCTGAGCGAGGCGCGAACGGTATTCGGAGGCGACGGATCTCCGTACCGGGTACTGCGCTGCGACGGCGGATGGACGGCCCTCCTCGAATTCCCACGCTACCAAGGCGAGGAGAGCGTGATCCTTGGCCTCCTCGAGCATGCGTCGGTAGCAATCCAGCCGGGATACTTCTTCGATATGGAACGAGAGGGCTCTCTAGCCCTAAGTCTGATCCTCGAACCCGAGGTCTTCGCCGAAGGGGTCCGCAGGATCAAGGCCTACATAGACTCGATGGGAGCGTGACGGGTTCTCAGCTGAGGATTAGGTCCAAGGCTTGTCCTGGCCGCGCGTGGGGTAGTATCGTGTAGCTGTGGATCATCAAGGAGGCGACATGGCCGCGAAGCTGTTGGACGGCAAGAGGCTGGCGGAGGAGATCCGCGTCGGGCTCGGGCCGAGGGTGCTCGCCCTTGCGGAGCGGGGCATGGTCCCTGGCTTGGCCGTACTATTGGTAGGGGACGACCCGGCCAGCGTGTCGTACGTCACGGCCAAGGAGAAGGCTTGCGCCGAGCTCGGCATGAGGAGCGTCGAGCGCCGTTTGCCTGCCGAGGCTGGCGAGGCAGCTATCATCGAGGTAGTGCGCGAATTCAATGACGACCCATCGGTACACGGCATACTGATCCAGTTGCCGCTCCCCAAGGGCGTCTCCGAGGCTAAGGTGGTTGAAGCCATCTCCCCGGAGAAGGATGTCGACGGGTTCACGCCGGTCAACGTCGGCCGTATGGTCATAGGCGAGCCCTGCTTCCTGCCGTGCACGCCCCACGGCGTGCTCAAGCTGATCGAGGCGTCGGGCATCCGTACGGCCGGCGCCCACGCTGTCGTCGTTGGCAGGTCGAACATCGTAGGCAAGCCGCTCGCCACGCTTCTGGCCAGAAAATCGGTGAACGCGACTGTCACGGTATGCCACACCGGCACGCGTGACCTGGCGGAGCATACGAGGCGTGCGGACATCCTGATAGCCTGCGCCGGTACACCCGAGCTCATCAAGGCCGACATGGTCAAGCCGGGGGCCTGTGTCATCGACGTCGGAGTCAATCGGGTCGACGACCAGAGCAGGGCCAAGGGCTGGCGGCTCGTCGGCGATGTTGAGTTCGACGCCGTCAAGGATGTGGCCGGCTCGATTACGCCAGTGCCGGGAGGCGTCGGTCCGATGACCATCACGATGCTCCTCTTCAATACGGTCGAGTCCGCCGAGCGCGCGGCCGGGCGAGCATGAGGGCCGCGGCGAAGGTGGCGCGCCCCATGGTCGACGTCCAGAGCATGCGCGACGAGCGATGCATCCCGATACGCAAAGTCGGCGTCAAGGGAGTCCGATATCCGATCACGGTGCTGGACCGAGCCAACTCTATCCAGCACACCACTGCCACGGTCAACCTGTTCGTCGACCTGCCGCACCACTACAAGGGCACCCACATGAGCCGCTTCATAGAGGTGTTCAACGAGCACAGGCGCGACCTGTCCATGCCCCGCTTCCTGGCCATGCTCGACGAGCTACGCGACGCCCTCGACGCGGAGACCGCGTACTGCGACATGCATTTCCCGTATTTCATCGAGAAGAAGGCGCCGGTATCCGGGCAGCCCGGCATGATGAGCTACGACTGTTCCTACGAAGGCTCGTCGTCGGCCGAGGAGCGGGAATTCTGGGTCTCCGTTCAGGTGCCGGTACAGACCGTCTGCCCCTGTTCCAAGGCGATCAGCGAGTACGGAGCCCATAACCAGCGAGGCCTCGTTAAGGTCCGCGTCAAGCTCGGGCCTTTTTTCTGGATAGAGGACCTGGTGGCCATAGTCGAGCGGTCCGCGTCCAGTGACGTGTACACGCTCCTCAAGCGAGAGGACGAGAAGTACGTGACCGAGCGGTCGTTCGAACGGCCGATGTTCGTGGAGGATATCGTACGCGAGGTGCACGGCGGCCTTACGGCCCTCGGCATTTTCCCGAAATTCTGCGTCGAGGCCGAGAATTTCGAGAGCATTCACAATCACTCGGCGTACGCGTGCGCCGAGTATCCGCTCGACCGGTAGCTTTCGCCTCCTTTACGGTCCGTCAGCTTTTGGGTATATTGCTTATTGGCGCCGCCGTCGCGGCAACGCGAAGCCGCTCGCCGTATGGGAGCGACGAGGTGACGGCCGATCATTAAGGAGGACTCTATGGGCGATTACTATCCGGTCGACGCGGGCGAGGTCCGCAAGAACGGTATGCGCGGCGTCATCTCGACGGGCGCTGGGATCGGCTTGATGCTGTTCAATTCATTGCTCAACATACCAGTCGTCGGATGGATCCTTGGCGGCGGACTCGTCGTGCTCGGGGTCATGGGTCTCGTCGGCCGGACGCGTACCGATAAGACCACCGGCACGGTCATGATGGCCGCCGGTGCGCTCGGCATAGCCTCGTTCGTGCTCAAGGGCTTCACCGGCTTCATCCTCGGCGCAGCCGGCATCGGCTTGGTGGGCTTCGGCGTGTTTAACTTGTTCAAATTCGTCAAGGGGCTCAAGTCCAGGGGCTAAGCTCCGTCGATGCTCTGACCTCAACGTGGGCGGCCGCTCAGTCGGCCGCCCGATTCATATCCGGGGAGATCATGCGTTTTTTTATAGAGACCTACGGTTGCCAGATGAACAAGGCCGAGTCGGCGTCGTTCCATCTTCAGTTCATGGAGAGAAGCTGGGAGCCGGCGGCTACGGCGGAAGAGGCCGACCTCGTCCTGATCAATACCTGCTCGGTGCGCATCACCGCCGAGAATCGCGCTTGGGGTCGCATAGCCCATTACGCGGCGATGAAACGCGAGCGCGCCTTCACGCTGGTCGTAACCGGTTGTATGGCAGAGCGGCTCAGGGAGCGCATGCGAGAGCGCGAGCCTAGGATAGACTACGCGCTCGGCAACTTCCAGAAGGCGGCCTTCGGACTTCTGCTCGACGCGGCCGCCGCCGGACGGCGACTCGAGACGATCGAGGAGTCGCCGGCCTTCGCCTTCATGCCATCGCATCGCGAGCCGGGCTCGTTCAGCTCCTTCGTCCCGATCATGCACGGCTGCGATAACTTCTGCTCGTACTGCATCGTGCCCTATGTCCGAGGGCGGGAAGTATCGCGCGACCCGTCGTCGATAGCCGCCGAGATAGAATCGGCCGCCGCAGCGGGCGTTCGCGAGATCACGTTGCTGGGCCAGAACGTCAACTCGTACCGATGGCGCGGTCTGGGCGGCGAGCTCGACTTCGCGGGCCTCCTGACGTCTATCGCCCCCATAGCCAGGTCAGCCGGCATAGGCCGCGTCCGCTTCGTCTCGAGCCATCCCAAGGACTTGTCCGACGCGACGATAGAGGCGATTGCGTCAGACGACGTCTTCGCCAGGCACATACACCTGTGCGTCCAGCACGGCTCCGATCGCGTGCTCGAGGCGATGAACCGTAGGTACACGCGCGACTCCTATACGCTCTTGGCCGATCGTATCCGCTCGCGTATATCGGGCGTCACCCTTTCGACCGATATTCTCATAGGATTCCCCGGCGAGACCGAAGAGGACGTCGAAGATACCCTGGAGCTGATGCGCAAGCTACGCTTCGCCTACGCCTTCATGTACCATTACAATCCGCGTGAGGGCACGCCCGCCGCGGTTATGCCTGGGCAGGTACCCGTGGCCGTCAAGAAGGCCAGGCTGGCCCGCGTCATAGAGGCGCAGAAGACGATAACGAGGAGCGTCATGGACGGCATGATAGGATCGGAAGCTGTCGTGCTCGTCGAGGCTGTCTCGAAACGAAGAGGCGACGAGGTGCTCGGGCGTACCGACCAGGACATGATGGTCGTCTTCCCGGCGTCGGCCGAGCGTATCGGTTCGTTCGCCAGGGTACGGCTCGAGTCGATACGAGGGAATACATTCAAGGCCGTGGAGGTGCGATGATGCCCTGGAAGTTACTGGCTTTCATAGCGGTGATGGCGATCGTTCTGGTGTTCATCGGGTTTAACCTGGATAATCGCTGCGATATATCGCTGGTAGTCGTCACCTTCACGTCTGTACCGGTGGTAATAACCATCCTGGTCACCTATATACTGGGGCTGCTATCGGCCCTGGTCCTCTCGATAGGCAGGCGCCCCTCGTCGTCGAGGCGCGGCATCCCGCTCAGGCAAGTCGCGCCGTCCGTTTCCGAGCAGCCAGGCGCGGATGGCGAGGCGCCGTTCAAGCCGTCAGCCTCATCCTCCTCCGATACGCAACCTGCCGGATCCGGTTCGAAACGCCCCTCGAAGGGAAAGAAGAGAGGCTGAGCTCGTGATGCGCTCCTCCGTGCCGGCGATCGCACTTCTGACCATCGTCGTCTTGACGATGGTCCCGCTCCGCGCCAAGTGCCAAGGCGCCGAAGCCGTCGCAGCGCTCGAGCGCTTGACCGCTTCGGCCTCAGCCCCCGACTTGGCGGCGCGGGCTCGAACCGAGTTCGCTACGCTGAGCCGAATCGACGAAGTAGCCTGGTTGGCCGGTGCCTTGGCCGCCAAGGCCGTGGTTCCGTCCCAACGTGGGAACCTTCTCGTCGAGCAAGCCTCCGCGCTCGAGCTTCTGGGGCGCTACGGCGAGGCCTCGGTCGTATGGGAGGTTGCGGCCACCGCCGTACCCGGTCCAGCCGACGCGAAGCGCCTCCTAGCCGCCGCGGCCTGCGCGCTAGCCGCGGGGGACGTCGACTCCGCCGGCGCCCTCGCCAAGGCGGTAGGATTCGCCTCGCCCGAGCCGCGTACCGCCGAGCTAGCCCGCCTCGTATCGGGTTGGGCAGCGCTGTCGAGGGGCGAGCGAGCCGTGGCCGCCGGAATCGCCGAGTCGATCCTGGGGCGTCCTTCGTCGCTGGAGGCCGCGGCGCTGATGCTGGCTCGAGCGGCCGCCGAGGGCCAGGCAGCGCTGGCCTACGAGACAAGGCTCGCGGCCTTGGGTTCGCGTCCCGAGGCCGACTCCTCGGCTATCGCAGCGCTGTCCCTCGCCTCGCGGTCGGTCATCAAGGAGCCTGCCGAACTCTCTGAGCCGGCGGTAGCGGCAGATCCGGTTCAGCCGGTCGCGGCAGACGGCGCTCGGAAGGCCTCCTACCAGGTAGGAGCGTTCAGGGAACGGGCCAACGCCGACGCTCTCGTTTCGAGGCTCGGGGGGCTCGGCGTAACGGCGAAGGTGGCGCGTAAGGCCGATTCAGGGCTGTTCGTAGTCGTAGCCGAGGGCGGGGTCGATCCGGCGAGGACGGTGCTTATCCTCAAGGATGCCGGCTTCGAGGCCTGGGCTGTAGAAGGCCCCTAGCCCGAAGGCCACTAGCGCCGCGTGAACGACAGCGGCGGCGACTGGATCGGCTCGATCCCGAGGATGCCTATTGTCGCTTCCTCCAGCGTCAGTGTCTGTACCGATTGGCCGTCGGGGCCGCGCGACTCCGCCACGGTCGCGACCCACGAGCGCCTGACACTCTCCCCGTCCCCGTCGGCGATACGCCTCGTGTCGAGGACGACTCGGCCCTGTAGCTCATAGATTGAGAACGCGCCGCGCTGCTCTCCGTCAGGGCTTTTCAGCACGTATTCCGAGCCGACCAGCGACAGCGACGAGCCGTCGTCCGACTCGTAGAGCCCGCCTATATCGGATTGGGCGCTCCTGGCCATGGCCGGCGAGCGCCTGAAGGCCGCGGCGAGGTTGGGCGTCAACCTGCGGTACCTGCCGTCCCATCTTCCGGATATGTCGGCCTTGATGCGGTAATCCTGGAAGACCCTGACGTTGACCGAGTCTGCAGAGGCGAGCTCGATGTCCATGAGCCGGCGCAGATTCCTGACCGACTGGTTCCGCGAGGCTATGTAGAGGCCATAGCGCGTTGGGTTGGAGTTCTCCCAGGTGTATACTTCGGTCAGCCCTTCGCCGGAGAAAAGCACCGCCTCTTCCCTTGACTGGAAGGTGATGAACAAGGCCCCCGAGGACAACGGGTCGCTCGATTCCTTGTACCAGGTGCCGTCGAGGAAGGCCTTGAAGGTCTCGGCCGTGCCGTCGAGGATCGATTCAGCCTTCTGCCGAGCGATGCTGGCGCCGGGGATGCTCACCGTACCGGCCAGCACGTAGGCTTCGTCGGCGAAGCTCCATTGCCAGGTTTCCTTGATCTGGTCGAGGTAATTACCCGAGCCCGCATCCTCCTTCCAGACGGAGACGGGCCAGCTCTCGGCGTTCGACTGGCCGAGCTTATAGCTGTCCGGCCTATCGCGGCTCTCGACGAGTACGGCCGATCCTGCCTGCTCGAGGATCTTGATGTAGGCGGCTTGCTGGTCTCGATACGCATCCTGCGACTTCCAATACACCGTCATGGTCTGGTTATTGGCGTCATCCATGCCCGTGCATACGATGTTCAGGTTGTGGTCGCCAATGAGGTCGTTCACGCTCACCTGGAAGGTCTTATTCTTGGTGACGAGCGTCGAGCCCTTCCATGAGCGCGTCCACTTGCGCGTGAACGGCGAGTAGTCGGCTAGCACTATCTTGACGACTCCGGTCGCGTCGTCGGAGTCGCGCACGACCAGAACCTGCTCCTCCTCATCGTCGTAGTCGAGGTTGAACGAGTACAGGTCAAGCAGGGTTTCGTTCGGCTCGAGCGGTATAGACGCGGCGGCCCGGATCGCCTGGGCCGCCTCGATCGGGCGCTCCGATGGATTGGTGGCGTCTACGGCTTCGAGGGCCCGATAGCGGACCGGTTCGTCGGCCTTGCGTCCGTCTCGCTCGGAGAGGAAGAAATAGGTTGCGACCGCGAGCGTCGCGACGACGGCTATGGCGAATGCTGTATGGGTTATACGTTTCATGCGGCGTATCGTTCCTTGTTTGCGGCCGTCTCTGAACCCTAGTCGGAATCCTGCCGCTGAGCCAGCGCTATGACGACGAGTTCTAGCACTCGGCCCTTGATCGTATCAAGGGGATAGGGCGACTTGAAGCCGGCGGCGCTCCGATGACCGCCTCCGCCGAAGGACTGGGCTATCTGGGCTACGTTGATCGCCCCTTTGGACCTGAGGGAGCACCTGAGCAGACCCTCCTCGTTCTCCTTGAGGAAGATCGAGACCTCGACGTCGGCCGCCTGGAGCGGTACGTTGATGAGGCCCTCGGCGTCTTGGCTCGATGAACCCGTCTCGGCGAGCATGCCGGAGGTAAGCGTCTGTACGGCGATCTTGTTGCCGCCGTATAGCTCGAGGGTGGCGAGCACGTCCTTGCGTAGCAGGAGCACGTTCACGGCCGACGACTCGTAGAGCGCGCCGTGGATCTTCGTCGGATCGGCTCCGGCGCGGACCAGCTCCAGCGCGGCCTCGAAGGTGTCGGCCGTCGTCTTGGAGTAGGCGAAGGAGCCGGTGTCGTAGACCATGCCGGCGAACAGGGCCGAGGCCGTTTCCTCGGTGAACACGTGCCCGAGTCGCTTTAGTATCAGGTAGAGCATCTCGCAGGTCGACGAGTAGCTCGGCGCGGAGCAGACGTTCGGGGCCGCGTCGCCCTTTACCTCGTGGTGGTCGATGATTATCAATCCCTTGGCCTTGGCGATGATGCGATCGGCCACCTCGCCCGCGTACATTATGTCGTTCGTGTCGAGTAGCACGCAGGTCGAGGCTCGTATCTCCTCGTCGTCGAGCCCGGCGTCGTCGATGCACTCGATGATGCCGGCCCTGTCTATGAACCTGTAGGTTTCGGAGTGCCTGTTGGCGTTGACGACGCGCACGCGTTTGCCGAGCGACGAAAGGGCTCTGGCGAGGGCGTACTCGGCTCCCAGCCCGTCCGCGTCGGGGCCCTCGTGCGACGAAAGGATAAAATCGTCCCGGCCGGACAGGAACGCCGCGGCCTCGTCGATCGTCATGCGGTAGGTTCCTCCGGCTCGTTCCCAGCGCCCCTATCCCTGCGACGCCGACGCCTAAACGCGACGATGGCCACGACCAAGCCTATGGCTCCAGCCGCCGCCAGGCTCGCGGCCAAGGGCGCGCCGGCGAAGGAGGCCTTGCCGGAACCGTCGGCAGCGCGCGACGTCGCCTCTGTAGCGGCGCCCGTTCCGGACGAGGTTCCGGTCTCCGCTCCGGGACCCGCCGTCTCCGGCGGCTCAGTCCCGATACTCGCCGTTCCGTCGGCCGCCGCGACGCCCGAAGGCGCACCGGGTAAAGTCGGCTCCCGCCTGGCCGGCGGTTCGGACAGGGTGGTCATCAGCGAGCGCGCCTCGCCTTCGATGCGCGACGAGAGGCCGTAGCCTATGGTGATGACGCGGAACGCCCCCAGGTCGACGCGCTTGACGTACTCGAGTAGCGGATGCCTGACTACGTAGTCGGGAGCGTAATAGCGGGTGCCCTCCGGCGCCTCCTGGCGCTCGTCGGTGATAAGCAGGATGTACTTAGGGCGATCCGGCTGACCTCGGGCCAGGATCAGGGTATCCATCTCGTCGAGGACGCCGCCGATGTCGGTAAAGCGGCCGTCGGCGACCAGAGAGTTCAGGCTACGCACGATGGCGGCGACGTCTTCCTCGCCCCGTACGTCTCCCTGCCAGACAGTCTCGGATCGGCCGTAGAACTCCAGGACGCTTACCCAGTCGCCCGGCTCGACGAGGCGCCCGATGACCTCCCCGGCTGCGTAGCGCTTGGCGTCGTCGATAGCGTCGGCCATAGACAGGGATGTGTCGACGAGCAGTACGAAATCGACGCTCGTCGATCGCGACTCGCCGTACAGGCAGGCGAACGCCGTTACGAGTATAAGTACTAGTATGGTTCGTCTTCTCATGCTGCCTTCTATCGTTATTTTATTGACAGAAACAGCATTGCCTATTTTTTACCTATTTGCAAGCTAAAAAGGCGTATGAACGATATCTTCCATTAAAATTCAAATCATATCCAGTGGAAAAAAAGCCGAAGAGCTTTACATTTTAGCGTTTCGGGGTAGTATTGACGGGTATCGAAATTAGACCGCAAGGAGAACCACATGGGCGCCATAGATCTTCCCAAGAGTCCTAACGTTTATCATCCCGAGAAGCCGAGCGCCGTCGGCTCCCGAAACTCTCTGGCACAGGAGAACCGAGACCAGCAGAAAGAGGTCGATCAGCTCCTGCACGAGGAGACGAATAAGGTTCTCCACCACATCAACTCCAGGCTCCCCAAGGAGGTGCTCGAGCGCCTCGACGTGATGGGCGGCCTCAAGGAGAAGGTGTACAACTACTTCAACCAGAACTACCAGAACATGTTCAATCGCTATATCGTCACGACCGAGGACGAGATGGTGAAGAAGGTCAGGAACTTCATCGACAAGGAAGAGATGAAGTCCCTGGCGCGCTATACCCCAAAGGAAATAGCGACCCTGCTCGACGAGGTTGGCGGCGCCGACAAGTTCAACACCGGCGAGATCGAGAAGTCGATGGTCAATATGTTCGGCCATCTCCAGGGGCATATTCAGCGCGGCGTCAACGAGCTGGAGAACCTGACCAACTCGCTTCTCAGGCAGAAGACCGATGTCGGTGCGTTCATCCGCGGCGAGAACGCCTACTCGGTGGTCAAGTGCGCCTTTAAGGATAACACCTACAAGCCCAAGACCGTCACCGACGTCAAGCTGTCGGTCAACATCCTCGACTCCGAGCTGATCAGCCCGATCTTCCATTATCAGGTCACCGTCGAGTACCTGATCAAGGACTTGATCGCCAAGCACATCATAGACACGATCGACAAGGACATCGAGGCGCTCAAGGACCAGCTAGTCGACGAGGGCAAGGAAGAACTGAACGATACCGAGATCATCTTCGAGCGCATGAAGAAGGTTAAGGATCACACCGACGACGAGGTCGAGAACGTCAAGTCGAAGCGCTACTCGATAGTGGCCAAGGACCTGATGGACAGGATAAATAATCTCCGCGCCGAGATCGACCCGTCCACCTTCGACCAGCTCAACATCCGCGAGAACCTCAAGAAGATCATCGATATCGAGAACATCCGCAACCGCGGCTTCAACACCGCCGTCAACTCGATCACCTCGATTCTCGACACCTCGAAGATGGGCTACCAGTACATCGAGAACCTCAAGAACGCCCGCCTCCTCTATATCCGCGAGTACGAGGATACCGATACCGCCCACCTCCCGGACGAGCGCTACCAGATCCGACTCCAGTACTACGATAACGCCCAGCTGATCGAGGAGCGCAAGGCCTACGACGTACAGATCACCAGCTTCGAGACCGAGGTGCAGCACCTCTGGGACGTGCTCGAGATGATGTACGAGGACTCCAAGTTCCTCAAGCGCATCACCGATTTCGACGATCTGGCCAAGCTCATGAAGAGCAAAATCCGTAAGCGGATCAAGGAGAAGTCTGGCGAGCCCCTCTACGAGGATATCGCCAAGGTTTGGGACGAGATCGCCTTCGTCAAGCCTGCCGAGACCGACGTCGAGAGCCTGAACTGCACCTACATATACGAGAAGGACAAGGTCAAGAACCGCCTTATCCTGATGCGCGACAAGCTCAAGAACATGTACGCCTACCAGTACCCGATCCAGCGCCGCGTCGTCGAGGACAGGCTGACCTTCCTCGAGAAGGAATTCCAGCGCTTCGACTACATGATCAACCCGTACCACATCCAACCGGGCCTCCTCCTGGACGTGGATATCTGCTCGATCAAGCGCAAGAAGGCCACGCTCGACGGCATGGCCAACGTGCTCAACGAGTTCCTGCACGGCGTGTCCAAGGGCTTCCAGGACGCGGCGTTCGCCTCGTTCAGCCGCAGGCGATCCACCGTCCGCGAGGACATCGCCCAGAGCTTCGCCCCGGCGCAGATCGAGGACGCTCCCGAGTCGGCTTCGGCTGGCTACCTGGCCATGCTCAATGCCGAGCCCGAGTCCCCGGCCCTGCCGGAGGCGACCATGGCTACCGCAGCCAAGAAGCGCGGCGGGCGGCCTAAGGGAAGCGGGGTCGTCGACGCTACCCCCAAGAAGGCTGGCGCCAAGCGGGGACCCAAGCCGCGATCCAAGAAGGATGAGGGCGGCATCCGCGAACTCTAAGCGAGCGTAGCGAACGCGCCCCCCGGTCTTCGGGGGGCGCTTTTCATTAAGGAAGGGGAAAGCATGATTGCCTCGAGCTGCAAGTACGAGTCCTTGTCATCCAGGGAAACGTTCAACGCGTCGGTTCGTCATGTCAAGACGACGGTGGCCTTGGCCGAGAGGATCGCCGGGGGCGAGAACCTGGCGGATGCGCTTGACGCCTTGATCGCCGACAAGACCGTAAGCGGCGACGAGATACTGCCGTTCGTCTCGATGTTGCTCATCGATAAGTTCGGGTACCGAGCGGCCGCGAAGAACGCCCAATCCACCGTGTCCGGTTTCGAAGCGGCGCTCAAGGCCACGGCCTCCTGGAACGCGTTCGACTTGGTGATGCTCTATAACCACCCGGATGTCGGTGTCATAGCGGTCAATCCCAAGAACCCGGCCCACGCCGCCAAGATAGACCGCGTCAATAAGTCGGAGCTGCTCGTTGCCTACGTCGGCCGCTTCGGCAAGGACTATGACGCCTCGCTCGCTGAGAAGGCTGCTGACGCGCTCCTGGCCCTGTACGGCGGCGAGTCTCCTAAGGAGATTCCCGCCCTGCTTAAGGGACCATGCGTGTACAAGGCCCCGAAGGAAGCGCCGGCCCCGAAGCCGACGAGGGCTCCCAAGGTATCGAAGGGCGCTAAGCCCCAGAAGTCCAAGGACGGAGCCACGGCAAAGGCGGCGGCTCCCGTAGCGGAACGGCTTCCCGCCGCGACCCAGAAGCCTGCGCCCGGGCCGAAGGCCGGCTCCAGGATGACCCCGATGTACGGCGTGCTCGTCACGAACGAACTGTTCCACAACGGCAACGTCGAGGCCTGGAAGCGCATCATCGACAGCTTCAAGGTCAAGCACCCGGACCTCGACGTGCTCGTCTACTACGACGGCGAGCGCATCGTCAACCTGAACGCGCTGTTCAAGTGGGGCAAGGTCAAGCACGGTAGCGTTATCCAGTTCGCGGTCGCCGGTGAGAACATCTGCGATGTGGCGAAGCTGCAACGCTACTTGGCGCAGGGCGCGAGCCCGATGTTCGAGGCCTTCCTACGCGGTCCGGTCAACGGCGTCCTGGCGCTCTTTTGAGTAAGGAGAAACCATGAAAGCCAATGTGCACTTCTTCAGCCAGAAGGAATCCATAGCCAAAGGCATCGACCTCGAGACGCTCGGTCAGCGCGGCAGGCAGGCGAACGAATTCTCCGAGCTCGGTTTTCCCATACTACCTGGCTTCATCGTCGACTCGGGAGTCGCCTCGCGGCTGGCCGAGGAGGACGTCGTCACGGCGGTCAAGCCGGCCCTGCGCAAGGTATCGGCCATAGTCAACAAGGCCTATGGCGACGATGCCGAACCGCTCCTCCTCAAGATTGTCATCTCGCCGAACCTCGCCATCTCGAACTACCCGACGCTCCACAACTTTGGGCTCGTGCGTTCGTCGGTCCAGGGCTTCAACCGCAACGTCGGCGAGAACTTCGGCGCCCACGAGGTGGCCTTCCTGGCCAGGGGAATGCTCAAGATAGAGGAGCGCATCGCCGAGCTCGAGGGGCGCGACAAGGACGTGGCCAAGATCCGCGAGCGCATCGTGGCGGCCAGCAAGACCCTGGACTCCGATAAGCCCGGGGCCAAGGCCGAGGCTCTGATGGCCTCCTACGAGGATCTGCTACCGGCTGGTTTCTTCGACGACGCCTGGACGCAGCTCGAGCTGGCCTTGAAGCGCATCTCCAAGATGCTCGACCTGGACGACCAGGACGACGACGATACGGCCATACTCGTCCAGCCAATGGTCTACGGCAATTACGGTAAAGGCTCGTGCTCCGGTTCGTTCTTCACGAGGAACGTGGTCAACGGCGACAAGACGCTACAGGGCGAGTTCTTCGAGGAGCACTTTGACGAGCTTGGCGCCACCGGCAACGATATCAATAAGATAGCCCCGGTCCACCTCAAAGAGCTCAGGCGTATAGCCGCCTCGCTCGAGGATCATCACAGGGAGATCCGGCAGATACGCTTCACGATCGAGAAGAACAACCTGTGGCTGATCGAGCAACGGCAGGTTGTCGCGAAGAGCACCCAGGCCGACCTGAAGCTATACCTCGACCTGAACTCGCGCAAGGTCGTCGATGACGCCTTCGTGATCAACTCGATCCAGCCGGGGCGTCTTAACGAGATACTCCATCCTATCGTCGACCTGAGCTCGGTCAAGAAGCTGCCGTTCACATCCGGCGGCATCACCGGCGCCCCGGGCGCAGCGATAGGCCGCGTCTACTTCACGACCGAGACGCTCATCGAGGCCTACAGGGTTGCCCAACAGAAGGGCGAGGATAAGCGATTCATCCTGGTCATGCCGTCGACCTTCGCCGAGGACGTCAAGGCCATCGAGGTCGCGACGGGCGTGCTGTCCTGCGAAGGCGGCTACTCGGCGCACGCCTCGGTCGTGGCGCGCCAGTACGGCAAGGTCTCCCTCGTCAAGCCGGAGATGAGGATTCGCGGCAAGAAGGCGACGATAGGCGAGCTGGCGGTTTCCGAAGGCGACTATATCACCATCAATGTGCCGTACTACGGCGAGCCGACGATCTGGCTCGGTAAGGCGTCGCTGATCGAGCCGGATCCCGCCGAGTCGGGCCTGTTCGAGTTCATCGCCATCGTCAAGAAGCACATGAAGCACTTCGGCGTTCGCGCCAATGCCGACAGCCCGAGGGACGCCGCCCTGGCCCTGTCCTTCGGCGCCGACGGCATTGGCCTCTGCCGCACCGAGCACATGTTCTTCAACGATAAGCGCATCAACGTCTTCAGGGAGATGATACTCGCGGATTCGGTGGAGGCTCGCGAGAAGGCTCTCGGTAAGCTCGAGGTGATGCAGCGCGACGATTTCTATGGGATCCTCAAGACGATGGCCGGCAAGGACGTTACGATCCGGCTCCTCGACGCCCCGCTCCATGAATTCATGCCGCACAACGACGCCGAGTTCGAGAGCTTCATGGCCTACCTCGGCTCCGGCAAGAAGGGGTACAAGGCGCCGTCTAAGGCGGAGATCCGGGCGCGCATCGAGGCGCTGGCCGAATTCAACCCGATGCTCGGCCACCGCGGCTGCCGCATCGCGGTCAGCTACCCCGAGATCTACGCGATGCAGACGCGGGCCATCTTCCAGGCCGCCTATAAGCTGCGTGACGAGAAGGTGGACGTGCGACCGGAGATCATGATACCGATCGTGATGAACGCCTCGGAGCTAAAGCTGATCGTCTACGGTAAGAAGATCGAAGGCAAGGCCTACAAGGGCATCGTCGAGATCGAGGAGGACGCGCGCAAGGTGCTGAAGGCGAAGCCAATAGAGTACCACGTCGGGACGATGATAGAGCTTCCCGCGGCGGCGCTCACCGCCGGGGAGATCGCCAAGTACAGCGAGTTCTTCAGCTTCGGCACGAACGACCTGACTCAGACGACGCTCGGCATCAGCCGCGACGACTTCAATACCTTCATGCCCGACTACTCGCAGTTCGACCTGGTGGAGGGCAACCCGTTTTCCAATCTAGTCACTCCGGTCAAGGAACTCGTCGCCATGGCCACGAGGCGCGGCCGTATGACGCGGCCGAGCCTGCACGTGGGGCTCTGCGGGGAGCACGGCGCCAATCCCGACAACGTGCGCTTCTGCATGGAAGCCGGCCTGGACTATGTCTCGTGTTCACCGTACTCGGTGCCGATCGCGTGCCTGGCCGTGGCCCAAGCCGAACTGGAGCGCTCCAAGTAAGCCACCGCTCAGTAAGCAAGAAGCCGTCCGGATTCCCGGACGGCTTCTTGTATCATAGCGATAATTTGCCGCGGCTATGGCCGGCCTAGCTCGTATACTCCCACTTGAGGGCGTCCTGGATCTTGACGCCGAGTCCCTTGGCGACCTTCTTGGCATCGACCATAGGTACGCCGGCCTCTTTGTTGAAGGTCTTCTCGAAGAACAGCGTCATGCTTTCGTAGACGTCGGGCAGGTTGAAGAAGATGAAAGCGAAATTGACCCCGGCCGGCTTCATTACCGTGAACGAGGTATAGGACATAATCGCTTCCTTGCTCGAGTATATCTTCGTCTGGTTCTTACAGGTATGCAGGTCTAGCTCGGAAAAGCGGTGCGGAATCTGCTCCTGGCTGGAGCGGACGTAGGGCTCCTCGGCCTTCTTCGGATAATTGGCCGGCTCGATCAGTATGTGCAACTTCTTGCCATCGGTCTGGAAGGTCAGCCCGTTGTCGGCGGGATAGATGGACTTGACGTTATTGTACGAGACCACCTCGTAACGTGAATAGGCTGAGCTTGGGCTGAAGAACGACGATACAATGAAGCCCTGATCGCTCGGCAGCATACTCTTCTGATAGGCGTCGAACAGGTCCATCGCTTTAACCGGCATATGATTCCTCCTGAGAAGTACTGATAGTAGGATACGATATAATGGCGATCCGCTCAATGACTATCGTTCCTTTCTAGGCTTGCCGCCCGTCTCGATCGCCTCGGCCCTCTCGTTGAAATGGTCCGCGGTTGACTGAACGCCTGCTTTGGCGTACAGCTTGGCTAGGTTGCGCAATGGGCGAGGGTCGGCGGGAGCCAGCTCCGAGGCCCGAAGAAAGGCTGCGGCGGCCTTCTCGCTGTCGTTCTGCCTGGCCCGCAGCACTCCGAGAGCGAGGTACGGCTCGGCGCTCCTGCCTATGAACGCGCCTCCGCGCTCGAGTAACTCGATGGCGGCGGATTTGGCGCCGGAACGGTAGAGCGAGTAGGACAAGCCCAGTAATAGCTCGACGTTCTTCGGGTCGGATTTGAGCATCGAGCGGTATAACGCGGCCGCCTCGCGATAGCGGCCCGAGTAGCGGTAGCACATGGCCAATATGCCATCCGAGCCGTGTATGGCGCCATAGGCCTTGCCCTCCTCGATGGCGGTGGCGGCCCGGTCCCAGGATTCCGCCGCGACGAGCGCGTCAATGTAGTCCCTGCGAACGGCCGCGTTGTCCGGGAACGAGGCGAGGTACTCACCATAGCGCTCCAGCGCGTCGTCATCGTTGCCCAAGGACTCGGCGACGGACACGCGGTACAGCATGGCCAGCTCGTGCGATGGCCAGAGCCGTAGCACGTCGGCGAACCAGCCATCGGCCAGGGCTGCCTCTCCCGTCTTGTACAGGCACTCGGCCAGCGCCATCATGAGCCTCGGGTCTCCGGGACGGGCGCGTAACAGGGCTTGCGCCGTCGGTAGCGAGGCGCGGGGATCCACGCCGGTCTTTACGTCGCAGAGCAATTCGACGTAGAGGCTGTCGTCGCGGGCGGCCCCGCGCGCCGTCGCGCCCCTCGCGGCGGCCCTCGCGGCTTGGTAATCGCCCAGCTCGTACTTGGCCAGAGCCAGCCCGATCCGGAGGTCGGGCGCGCTGGGGTCGGCCTCGACGGCGCGTTGGTAATGGGCCGCGGCGCGGTCATAGCGGCCAAGTTCCATGTTCGCCTGCGCGGCGACGGCTCGGATGGCCGCGTCCGTGTCGCCGCGCCTGATGCGCTCGAGCGCCGCCTTCAGTGCGGTCCTGTAGTCGCCGTCGCGTAGCGCGACGATCACCCGCCAGCGCTCGACAGCGTCGGCCGTCCACGGCGCGCCACGCTGCTCGGGGAGGGAAACGCCCGAGCGCTCGATCTCGGCCATCGCGCCATCCGGGTCTCCCGCCGAGAAACGCAGGGCCGCGAGCTGCAGCCTGAGCGACGGGTCGTCGGGCTCGGCGCGCACCGCCAGCTCGAGCTCGGCGACGGCAGACGGCACGTCGCCGGAGGCCCTGAGCGCCCTCGACCTGTAGAGTCGTTGAGCCGGCCCGTCGAGCCCATTGTCGATCACGAAGCCCAGCATCGAGGCGGCTTCGGCGGCCTGGCCTCGAGCCAGCGAGCGGATGGCGTGCACGTAGAGCGCGTTGAGGTAGGCTCGGTAGACGCGATGGTCGTTCGGCGCCAGGCTGATAGCCCTCTCGAGGCAGGCGACGGCCTTGGCCGAGCGTTTCTGTCGCAGTTCGGCGAAACCGAGCAGCGCCCAGGCGTCGGCTCCGGCGCGCCCCTTGTCGATGGCACGTTGGAGGCTATAGGCAGCGGCGCGGTTACGGCCAATGGCCAGGTACCCGCGTCCCAGGAAGAACCAACCGGCGGCGCTTTCGGGATCGTAGCCGAGGAAGGTAGAGAAGGCGGGAATGGCGCGCCCGTAGTCGCCGAGCGCGTACCTGGCCCTGCCCAGGTAGAGCCAGGCCTCTGGCATGGCGTCAGTCTCGGCGACTATCCTCGTCAGCGTAGTCTCCGCCTCGGCGTAGTCCCTGCGGGCGCCGGCTTCAAGGGCCGTATCGAATAGGGTCGCGTAGGAAGTCTTGGCCATGAGGATACTGTACAGGAGCGGCGGCCAATCGTACAGGGGAGGGCGTTGCCTCGAGGGCCGGGGCGGCGTACAATGCGGTATGCGCGATCAAACCAGGAAGCGCCTCGGGCGGCTGGCCTTTCCGCTCGGCGCCGGCGTGCTGATGCTGGCGCTCGCGGCGTCGCTCTGGGCGCTCACGCTCAGGGAACGGGCCAATCGTCGCCTGTACCTCGAGTACGAGGTCCACAGGGTCGTCACCGCGATGACCGACCTCGTCAGGCTCAGGACACTCGAGGCCGGCGACGTCCAGGACGTGGTCGGCTTCGGTCTATACGCCGCGGACGGTAGCGCCGTCTCGCTCTACGGTGAGGCCCCCGCGTCGATGAACGTCACGACCATGGGCTACGCCCCTTCGAGCTTCACTCTGCGGGAGTCGTCGGTCGTCATGATACGATCGATCGGCGGAGATCTGTTGGGCCGGAGGAATATGATGGGTCCCGAGCGAATGGCAACGGATCGCGCGGCCCGATGGAGAGATATCATGCAGGGGCGGCAAGGCTCGGCCGGCGCGCTACCGCCGCCGGCCGAGCCGCCCGAAAGCCCCCAGGCCGGGTCCTTCGCGCGGACTGGCCGCCAGCCAGCGATATCCTACATCGAATTCTCCACGCAGGGATTCCTAGCCGAGCAGCGGCTATTCCTAGTGATCGCGGTCGCCGCGACCGCGGCCATCGCGGGACTATACCTGATGCTTCTAGCCATGAACCGGGGCTACGTCGAGGCCAAGGACAGGGAGGTACGCGATCGCGAGCTCGTCGAACTCGGGCAGGCCGCCAGGACTATCGCCCACGAGATCAAGAACCCGCTCGGTGTCATACGCATCCAGTGCGGCCTCTTGAGGCGCGGAGCCCCCGAGGGGATCGCAGCCGGCCTGGCCATCATCGACGACGAGGCCTTACGGTTGGCCGCGTTAGCCGACCGGATACGAAGCTTCCTCAAGTCGGGCGAAGCGAAGCCCGAGAGGCTCGACGCGCTCGGGTATCTGACCGACTTCGGGGCCCGCTATAACGGCGCACTCGAGCTGGCCGTCGACGTCGGCGCCGGGACCTCGGTCCTGGTGGACGCGGCCAGGCTGACCGAGGCCCTGGACAACCTGGTGTCGAACGCCATCGACGCCAGCCGAGGGGCCGCGGAACCGCCTCGGCTCGAGGCCATGGTCAGGTCGCGACGCCTGGCGATAGCGGTACTCGACCGTGGCGGCGGCGTGCCGGCGGATCGGGCCGATAGGATCTTCGAGCCGTTCTTCACCACCAAGGAACGCGGTAGCGGCCTCGGTCTGGCCCTGGCCAGGAAGAACGTCGAGGCCTGCGGGGGGCGGATAGCCTACGCCGACCGGCCCGGCGGCGGCGCCGCCTTCACCGTGAGCCTGCCGATCGCCTAAGCCAGGTAGCGCCTACCCCAGGTAGCGCCTACCCCAGGTAGCGCCTCGGCGGCTGGCCTGACACGGCAGCGTACAGCTCGATCATCGGCTTGACCGGGCTCATGTTGATCTTCTGGAGCAGGACCTCTTCGACCTGGAAGAAGCCGACCGACTCCTCCATGCTCACGTCGATGCGTATCGGCCGATGCTCGCCGGGACCTATCGTCACCTTGGAGATCGCCGCGGCGGAGTATTGGTGAATATCGCCGACCCTGGGTTCCACGGACAGCATCATCGGGATGCGCGACCGTCCTTTCTCCATGTCGCAGCCGTCGGCGACGAGTATCAGGCCGGCTTCGACGGAGTGGATGCGCATCGTAGCCATGTGGCCCTCGATGCCCTCGAGCGCCAGGCACTTGATGGCCGAGCGCCGCATCGTCTCCCCGGGGTACATCACCTGGAGGATCCGATCGATGATGGGTGCTGCGAGGATGGCGCTATTCATCTCGTGGTTCTGGCGGCCTATCGACATCCCCACGTCGTGCAGGAAAGCGGCCATCAGTACCGCCACGCGGCTGTCCTCGATGGAGCCGGCGCCGTTGGTCTCGAGGCTGGTCTTGACAGCGGCCGCCTGGAGCAGGTCGAGCATGCGGAGCGCATTGATCGCGACCGTGCGCATATGCACGGGACCGTGGTCGTTGAAGTTGAGGCGCCGTATCGACACCACGTTGGCGTACTCCTGGAGGGCTTGCGCTTCCTCGTCGGCGATGAGCAGCTCGGCGGCGCGTAGCGCCTCGCCTCGCGCGGCCTCGATGAGCTTGCGCTCGAGGCTCGTTTCCTTGGGGCTTTTCATACGTATGAATATACAGCATTCGGCTCGCGAAGCGATGGCGCTTCGCGACGATATACCGAAAAAAAGCGCCCCGGCCTAAGCCGGGGCGTAGTCGCGATAGCGCGCGGCTAGCGTTCTTGGGCGACTCGTCGCGCTATCAGGCGATCTTCTCGAAGACGCGCTTGATGATCGCGACGGCCTCCATCATCTCCTTCTCGGTGATGACGAGGGGCGGGGCGAAGCGGATGATGTTACCGTGGGTCTGCTTGGCCAGGAGGCCGGCGTCGCGTAGAGAGAGGCAGACGTTCCAGGCCTCGAAGCCCTTCTCGAACACGACGGCGTTGAGGAGGCCCTTGCCGCGGACGGTGACCATCCTGGGGCACTTGATCTTGGCGACTTCGTCCCTGAAGATCTTACCGAGGCGCTCGGCGTTCTGGTCAAGCTTCTCGTCCTCGAGCACCTCGAGGGCCGCAATGGCGACCGAGCTCGACAGCGGGTTGCCGCCGAAGGTGGAGCCGTGGGTGCCGGGAGTGAAGACCTTCATGATCCTCTGGTCGGCGACGATGGCGGATACAGGCATGACGCCGCCGCCGAGGGCCTTGCCGAGGCACATGATGTCGGGACGAGCGCCCTCGTGCTGCCAGGCGAAGCGCTTGCCGGTCCGGCAGAAGCCTGTCTGGACCTCGTCGGCTATGAACAGGACCTTATTCTTGTCGCAGGCCTCGCGGATCTTGGCCAGGTAGCCGGCGGGCGGCACGACGACGCCGGCCTCTCCCTGGATGGGCTCGACGATGACGGCCACGGTGTTCGGCGTGATGGCCTTGACGATAGCGTCGGCATCGCCGTAGGGCACCCTCACGAACCCGGGTACGTAGGGGCCGTAGTTGACGGTAGAATCGGGGTCGTTCGACATGGAGATGGCGACGAGGGTACGGCCGTGGAAGTTGTCGTCGGCGCAGATCACTTCCTGCTTGCCGTTCGGCACGCCCTTGACCTCGGCGCCCCAGCGGCGGGCGGCCTTGATGGCGGTCTCGACCGCCTCGACGCCGGTGTTCATCGGCAAGGCCATCTCGTAGCCGGTGAATTCGCAGAGCTTCTTGAGGAACAGGCCCATCCTGTCGTTGTGAAAGGCTCGGCTCGTCAGCGTGCAGACATTGGCCTGATCGACGAGGGCCTTGATGATCCTCGGGTGGCGGTGGCCCTGGTTGACCGCGGAGTAGGCCGAGAGGAAATCGTAGTATTCCTTGCCATCCGGGTCCTTGACCTTGGTACCGAGGGCCCATGAGATGACCACGGGTAGTGGGTGGTAGTTATGAGCCCCGTACTTCTCGTCCATTTCGATGTAATCGCCGCTCTTCATTCGATACCTCCTACGAAAGAGCCTCGCGTCGGCCGAGGCGTTACGATACGCGCTTACGACGCCTTCCAGACGAATCATCGTATCCGAGCTTTTAACTACATGCAATATCAATAATTATTCGTATGAAGTGCATAAATATCAACGCGAGAACCTGAGCGCGTCCCGCTGGCGCTTCTTGTCGACGGCAAGCTCGAGGAGTTCGTCGAGCAAGGCAGAATAGGACAGGCCCCCGGCCTCGCACATCATGGGGTACATCGAGATGGAGGTGAAGCCGGGAATGGAGTTCGCCTCGTTGAGGCGTACCGAGCCGTCCTTCTTGTCGATGAAGAAGTCTACCCTGGCCATGCCGGAGAGGCTGGCCGCCTTGTAGGCGGCCACGGCTATGTCCATCACGCGAGCGGCCGTCGCCTCGTCTATCGCGGCCGGGATGACGAGGGCGGCGCCGTCCGGGTCGATATACTTGGCGTCGTAATCGTAGAACTCGTGCGACGGCACGATCTCGCCGGGAGGGAAGGCCCTGGGCTCGTCGTTGCCGAGTACGGCGCACTCGATCTCCCGCGCCTGGATGAACGGCTCGATCACGGCCTTGGTATCGTAGAGCAGGGCCGAGCGGACGGCGCCCTGGAGATCGGCCGGGCCGCTTATCTTCGACGCGCCGACGCTCGAGCCGCAGCGCGCCGGCTTCACGAAGGCAGGCCAGCCGAAGGCCGACTCGATGCGCTCAGCCAGCTCGTCGACCTTGTCCGCATCGGCCGGCCGAGCGGTGATCGAAGGCACGACCGGAAGTCCGGCCTGGAGCCATAGCGACTTGGCCAGCTCCTTATCCATGGCTATGGCCGAGCCAGCCACGTCGGCTCCGACGTACGGTAGCTCGGCGCACTCGAGGAGTCCCTGCACGGTGCCGTCCTCGCCGAAGGTGCCGTGTAGCACCGGGAAGACCGCGTCCAGCCTCAGGTCGGCGGAACCCCGCGCGCCATAGACGCGGAGGCCCCTGCCGGGGACGGCGAGCACGGTCGGCCCGTCGGCGCGCAGCTCGAGCGGCTGGTCGCCCTCGAGGCAGGAAGCGAGCACGCTGTCCGGCTGAAGGTACCAGGCGCCGTCCTTGGCGACGCCGATGAGCTGGACCTTATGCGATCCGTCCAGGTGACGTACGACGCTGGCCGCCGATCGGAGCGAAACCTCATGCTCGCCGGATTTGCCGCCGTATAGGATTGCTACTTTCATCGTGATTCCTTATCTTGGCCGCCGCTCCGGAGGGTATATCCCGCCTCCTCGAGCGCCTTTCCGGCCTCGTCTATCTCGTTCCAGGGTATCGAACCCGAAGCGTAGTCTATGGTGCATTCATGGCCCTTGCCGAGGAGCAGTACCGCGTCGCCGGGGCGGGCGAGGGCTATCGCCTTGCGTATGGCCGTCCCGCGGTCGGGTATCAACAGTAGCGTGACGCCCCGCTCGAGGCCCTCGCAGCCCGAGGCGATGTCTTCGAGCAGGGTCATCGGGTCTTCGCCGCGCGGGTCCTCGTCGGCCAGCACGACCACGTCGCAGTAGCGCGACGCGACGCGTCCCTGAGCCGGGCGTTTCCGTACGTCGCGCTCTCCGCCGGAGCCGAACACGCAGATGAGTCGACCAGGTACCCGCTCGGCGAGCGGCGGCAGGATGGCCTCGAACGACGACGGCGTATGAGCATAGTCGACCAGTACCTCGAAGCCTTGGCCTCGGTCTACGCGGGTCATACGGCCCCGTACGGGCTCGAGGGCCGGCAGGAGCGGCGCGAGATCGGCTACCGGGACGCCGGCCAGGCGCGATACGACGAGCGTGGCACCGAGGGCGTTCTCCACGTTGAACGCGCCGGGCAGATTTATCCGGGCCGGGTAGGAGGCGGTCCCTTCCCGAATGATGAAGGAAGCGCCCAGGCCATCACAGCGTATATCGTCGGCGTACAGGTCGGCGCCCGGGTCCGAGGCCGAATAGCGGTAGACAGGCTTTCCGGTCGACGCCGCGAAGCGCCCGGCGCTCGGGTCGTCGGCGCACACGACGCCGAAGCTCGGCACGTCAACGGTGACGCCAAGCACGGACTTGCGGTGGTCGACCGAGTCGAGGCCCTGGAACAGCCGCATCTTGTCGTCGCGGTAGCGTTCCCAGGTGCCGTGGAACTCCAAGTGCTCGTGGCGCACGTTCGTCATCACGCCGACGTCGAAGGCCAGGTCCGCGAGGCGCCCGGTTCGCGGCGACAGGCCGTGCGACGAGGCCTCGACGACGGCGTACTCGAAGCCCGACGCGGCCATGCGCGCCAGGTGCTCGTGGACGGTCGGGGCCTCGGGCGTAGTCTGGTGCTTGGGGTTGGCCTCGACCCGGTCGGCCACGCGGTACTCCACGGTGGAGAAGAACCCGGCCTTCTTCCCGGCCAGGTCCAGGAGTCGGTAGATCAGCCAGACCGTCGTACTCTTGCCCTCGGTACCGGTCACTCCGATCACCTTGAGCCGCCGCGACGGGCGGCCGAAGAATGCGTCGGCGATAGGTGACATGGCGGCCCTCGCGTCGGGCACCCGTAGGTATGACACGCCAGGCGCCGGCGACGGCGGCATGCTCTCCAGGACGACCGCGGCGGCGCCGGCCGAGATCGCCTTAGCGACGTAGTCGTGGCCGTCGGCGTGGAGGCCGGGGAACGCGAAGAAGAGGTAGCCGGGCCCGACCTCCCGCGAGTCGTACGCGAGGCCCTCAATGGCGACGTCGGGATTCCCCGTCAACTCGGCGGGCGGGCCAGCCGGGACGAGCTCGATCAATCGTTTGCTCATGCCCACGATCCTAGCGACGCCGCTTGGCTTGCGCAATATATCGAGCCTCGTTTACGGCGACCATGCCGTAAAATTGCCAGGATCGGACTCGGGCGACGAACGCTTGAAGGCTGAACCGGCGCTCGGTATTATTGTGGAACTGGAGCCATCATGTACACGATACGCGTCGAGGCGGACTTCGCTGCCGCCCATTATCTGAGCGAGTACCACGGCAAATGCGAGCGCCTGCACGGTCATAACTATACGGTCAGGGCCTATGCCAAGGGCGCGGAGCTGGGCGAGGGCGGCATGCTCGTCGATTTCGGCGCGCTCAAGGGCAGGTTGCGCGAGGTCTGCGCCTCGCTCGACCACTCGAACCTGAACGACGAGCCCGCCTTCGCCGCGTCCCCTAGCGCCGAGAGGATAGCCAAATATATCTTCGACGGCATCGCCGCACTGGAACCCGGCCTGCCCCTCTGCGCCGTGGAGGTGTTCGAGACCGATACCAGCATGGCGCGGTATGAGCCATAGGCCGGTGGGCCGCGACGCCGCCGCGCTGCCCGGACCGCCCGGCTACTGCTCGGCGCAGCTGATACCGTACCTCGGCAACAAGCGCGCCCTCCTCCCGCGGCTGTACCCGGTCTTCAAGCGGCTGACCTCTGGCCGGGTGGGGCCGTTGTCGTTCGCCGACGCGTTCGCAGGTAGCGGGGCGGTCTCGAGGCTAGCGAGGGCCATGGGCCTCAGGGTGGCCTCCAACGACTGGGAGCCGTACAGCCAGGCCATAGGCCATTGCTGGCTAGCCCTGAGCCCGACCGACCTGGACGCGGCCTTCGGCGGCGGCCAGGGCCTCGCCTCGTTCCTGGACGACTGGAACTCGATGCACCCCATGTCGGGCGTACCGTACGGAGGCGCGGCCGAGCCGTACATAGCGCGCTGGTATGCCCCGGAACGCACCGACGCGCCGAGGCTGGGAGAAGAGCGGCTCTTCTATACCGCGGAGAACGCCACGTTCATAGACCGCGTCCGCGAGCGCGTCGAGTCTGAGTACCCATCGCCGGAGCCTCTATCGCCAGGCGATGTCCGCCGCCGTGTCGCGATGGGCGCCCTCCTCCTCGAGGCCGCCGTGCATACGAATACCTCCGGCGTCTTCAAGGCCTACCATCGCGGGTTCGGTGGCCACGGCAAGGACGCCCTCGGGCGTATACTCGGACGCATGGAGCTCGAGGCCCCCGTGTTGCCCGACGCCCCTCCGGCCGAGGTCTACGGGCTCGACGCCGCGGCCTTCATGGCGGGAAAGAGTTTCGATATCGCCTATTTCGACCCGCCGTACAACCAGCACCAGTACGGTCCGAATTACCACCTGCTCAACACCATACTCGTCTGGGACCGCGAGCCTCGGCCCTTGGCCTCGTCGGAACGTCATTCTACCAAGGCAGGCATCCCGGTCGATTGGAAGGAGCGGCGCTCGCCGTTCTGCGTACGACGCGAGGCGGCCGGCGCAATACGATCCCTGCTCGATGCCACCGACGCCGGCTCCATCGTCTTCAGCTGGAATGCTGACGGCCACCTGAGCGGCGAGGATATGGCGGCCCTTCTAGCCCCACGCGGCCGACTGGAGATCATCGCCCTCGACTACATTGCGTATCGCGGCGGGCGACAGTCGGCGTCCAGGAGCGAGCGGAGCCGCGAGTACCTGTTCGTCGTCGATACGCGCGCCGAGGCCACCGATGAGGACCTGGCCAGGCGGTCGCTAGCCGACCTGGCGGCTGTGGACGAGGCCCTGCGGTCTAGCTATGACCCCGAGCGCGTCCGCTCCGTGTTCTTCGGATCGGAGGCGCCCTGGCTCGAGGCGGCCGCGTTCTTCGGGGGAGGCATGAGGCGGGCGGCCGACGACGCCGGCCAGCTTCTGCGCGCCATGCCTGACGATAGGCGCGGGCCGTTCTGCGAGGCGCTGGCCGCTTGCGCCTGCTCCTCGGTCTCCGACGACCTGGACGCCTTGCTCGCGACCGGTAACGCGGCTATCGGCGCCGGAGACCGTCGCGCGGCCAGGATCGCCGGGTCGAAGGCCCTGCGTTACGTGCGTAAGCTGGCTCATGAAAAGTACGCCGACGAATTCCGACGATACCTCGGCGCGTTTGCGGCGATGGCGGAGGCCTGCGGCGACGAAGCGACGTCGGTCGGCCTCGTCGAACTCGCCCAGCTCGTCGAGCGCCGGAAGCACGGCGACTGAACCGGGTAGCGCTATTCGGCGCTCGGCTTCTGAGCGTCCTTGGGGCCGCCCTTGCGGCGACGATGCTTACGCTTGGCGGGCTGGTTCCCGTTGGGGTTCCCGTTGGGGGTGCCGTTTGGGGGATTATTCGGCGTCCCGTTCGGTGACCCAGCGGGGGCGGCCACAGGCGAGCGGCCCTGCTGGCCGGCAAGGGGCTGCGGTCGACCTGGCTTAGGGGACTGCCGCGGCCGATCGCGCCTAGGCGGCTGAGACGGTTGACGCGCAGGCTGGCGGTTCGGCTCCATGGCCGAGCGATAGCCGCCTTCCGCGGGCGGGCGGCGAGGCCGCTCGCCCACTGAGGTACCGACCGGACGCCGGCGCCTGCCGGACTCGGGGCGCTTCGTGCCCTCGAGCTTGACGTCCTTCCTGGCGGCTTCCTCTTCCTCCGCGATAGCGAAAAAATTCTCCGGTTCAATGTCGTGCACGATGCCGGAGTCGAGTATCTTGCAGACGAACGAGAAGCCGTAGCGCACGGCTATCTTGGACGCTCGCTTCAGCTCGACCAGGTCGGCGAGCGTCACCGATACGCCACGCTTGCCGGCCCGGCCCGTTCGGCCGGCGCGATGCATGTAGACGGTCGGCTCCTCGGGCAGGTCGAAGCTGATGACGTGGGACACGTCCGGCAGGTCGAGGCCGCGAGCGCCTAGGTCGGTGGTGATCATCCACCTGGCGGCTCCGCTCGTGAAGTCGGCCAGGGCGTTCTTGCGTTCCTCGCCCTCCTTGTCGGACTTGAGGACGACCGCGGGGAAGCCCAGGTAGTCCAGCCGTTTCTGGATGTTGAAGATGGACGCGTTCGACGAGGCGAATAGCAGGCAGCGCTCGGGCTTGACCGCCGCCTCGAAGCGCCGGAGGAAGTCGAGCTTCGATCGGGACACGGAGTGGAAGCACCAGTGCTCGATGCTCGTGCGTAGCGCTTCGGAGGGGTCGACGATGAGCCTGAGCGGGTTCCGGAACCAGGCCGCCGACCGGTCGACGGTGCGGTTCGGCAGGGATGCCGAGACGAGGAGCCGCCCGCAGGCGTCGGGCAGAGCCGATAAGAGCTCGGTGGTGACGTCGATGGCCTCGTTCTCGAACAGGCGGTCGGCCTCGTCGAGCACGGCCCAGCGGCACGACGACAGGTCGATGTATCGGCCGAGCGCCAGGTCGCGTATGCGGCCGGCGGAGCCGACGATCAGCTGGGGCTTGTCGGCCAGCCGCGACAGTTGCCGTTTGAGCGGTACCGAGCCGAGGGCGCACATGGCTCGCAGCTTGAAGCCGGCGGCCTCGGCGAGGCGACCGGCCTCGCGTTCGATCTGGACGGCCAGGTCGTGGGTTGGCGCTACGACGATGGCCTGGACCGAGGCCGGGGAGTCTTCCGCCGAGGATAGGAGGGAGTCGAGTATCGGCGCGAGGTACGCGAAGGTCTTGCCGGTACCGGTCGCGGAGCTGACGTAGGCGTCCCTGCCGGCGAGTATGGCCGGGATGGCCAGCTTCTGGATTTCAGTCGGATCTTCGAATCCAAGGGAGACGAAGGCCTTGGCTAAGGCATCGTTCAGCCCGAGGTCCATAAATGCTTGCATCTTAATATATTCGCATAAAAGCGGAGCGATACGCAATAGTCGGGCGAGCGTGACGTCACGACTTCTCCGTTGCATCGTATGCCGCTTTTTACGTATAGTAGTCCCACATGAACCTAGAAGCCTTTATCCTCGGCTGCGGCGGCATGATGCCCCTGCCGCATCGGCACCTTACCAGCGTCCTTCTCAGGCGCGAGGGCGACCTGTTCCTCTTCGATGCCGGGGAGGGTACGCAGGTGGCCCTCCGGCGGCTTAACCTCCGCTGGAAGAAGATCAGCGCCATCTTCATCTCGCATACCCACGCCGACCACGTCACCGGCCTGCCTGGCTTGCTCATGCTGTCGAGCCAGGTCGACCGGGACGAGCCCCTGTACATCTACGGCCCTCCGCGTATAGCCGAGTACGTCGAGACTAGCCGTAAGGTGCTCGACATGTACATTAACTATGAGATCGTGGTCAAAGAGGTACAGGCGCCGGCCGTCTGCTACGAGGGCGACGGCTTCGTCGTCAGGACCTTCCCGCTCAGGCATACCAAGACCTGCTACGGCTACGCCATGGAAGAGTCGCCGCGTCCCGGCGCTTTCCACCCGGAGAGGGCTACCGAGCTGGGCGTCCAGCGTGGACCGCTCTGGTCGAGGCTGCAGGCCGGCGAGGTCGTGCAGGCCTCGGACGGCCGGGAGGTCAGGCCGGAAGACGTGCTCGGCCCGACGAGGAGCGGCAGGAAATTCAGCTTCGTCACCGACTCGCTGTACCTGCCTGAGATCGCGCCCGAGGTGGCCGGCTCCGACCTGTTCGTCTGCGAGGGCATGTTCGAGCGGGAGCTATTGCAGAGCGCCGTCGAGAAGAAGCATATGGCAGCCTTCCAGGCCGCGACCATCGCCCGCGACGCAGGCGGGGTCAAGAAGCTGGCCCTGATCCACTATAGCCCGCGCTACGCCGATCAGGAGCTGCGCGTACTGCAGGACGAGGCGCGGGCGATATTCCCCGAGACCGTACTCTCCAAGGATAGGATGCGCTTCTCGCTCGACTACGTGGACTGACGCGGAGCGGTAACCACCCGAACCCCGGGTTGTTTCAGTCCCGGATTATGTTCTGGAGGCTCGTATGGTAGAAGTATCGGCTCTCGTCAAGCGCTACGGCTCCTTCGAGGCCGTGCGCGGCGTGAGCTTCTCCGTCGGCTCGGGCAAGGTGCTCGGCCTGCTCGGCCCGAACGGGGCTGGCAAGACGACGATCATGAAGGTGCTGACCGGGTATCACCGGCCGAGTTCCGGTCGCGCCGTCCTCGATGGACGGAACGTCGTCGAGGATCCGGAGGGAGTGAAGGCCTCCCTAGGCTACCTGCCCGAGGGTGTACCCCTCTACCTCGATATGACCGTGGCCGAGTATCTCGACTTCGTCGCCGCCGCCCGCGGGCTCGGAGGCAAGGAGAGGCGCGCCGCCAGAAAAGCCGCGATCGAGCGGGCCGTCGACGCCTGCGGCCTGTCGGGCGTAGCGGGCATTCGGCTCGAGCGGCTATCCAAGGGCTTCAGGCAGCGCGTCGGACTGGCCCAGGCCATCGTGCATGATCCGGCCATACTCATCCTCGACGAGCCGACGACCGGCCTCGACCCGAACCAGATCCTCGAGATCCGTTCGCTGATCCGCTCCCTCGGGTCGGAGAAGACGGTCATACTGTCGACCCATATACTCCAGGAGGTCGAGGCGCTCTGCTCCGAGGTGATCATCCTCAACGACGGACTCGTCGTCGCCATGGTAGCGCCGAGGCCATAGGCGCGGGCCTGCAGGGCGACGAACGGCTCGAATGCGCCGTCAAGGGCGGTTTCGACCCCGTCGAGGCTCTGGCGGCTATACGCGCCATCCCGAACGTCCTGTCCGCGGAGCCGACCCAAGCCGCGAGCGGCGAGACGACCCGATTTGCCGTGACCGCCGGCAAGGGCCGGGGAGACGACGTCGCCGAGGGGCTGTTCGATTGGGCCGCCGCCAACGGCACGAAGCTCATCGAACTCAAGCGCGAGCGCCTCTCGATGGAGGATATTTTCGTGCGACTGACCAGGGAGGAGCCAAAGCGATGAGCGGCGCCCTTACTATAGCCAAGAGGGAACTGTCGGCCTATTTCAACTCGCCGGTGGCCTATATCTTCATCGTCGCGTTCCTGCTCTCTTGCGGGACGCTGTTCTTCTTCGTCGGCGATTTCTTCGCCGCCGGGCAGGCGACGATGCGCGGGTACTTCTCGCTGATGCCGTTCGTCATGTCGGGCCTCGTCCCGGCGCTGACGATGAGGCTCTGGGCCGAGGAACGCAAGCAGGGTACCTATGAGCTGCTCCTGACCATGCCATTGAGGGACGGACAGCTCGTCGTCGGCAAGTACCTCGCGGCCCTGGCCGTCGTGGCCGCCGCGCTCGCGCTGAGCCTGCCGGTGCCGCTCCTGGCCTCGATGTTCGGC